>Ga0316205_10000334_pt1 | contig 97116 bp, 87 predicted proteins | sample 3monthpyrite_MG_FD_204941 | JGI IMG/M metagenome (GOLD analysis project Ga0316205, IMG submission 204941) | Microbial mat bacterial communities from mineral coupon in-situ incubated in ocean water Damariscotta River, Maine, United States -... | ecosystem: Environmental > Aquatic > Marine >... | reverse complement strand
GTATATCTTCATGGGAGCGCCGGAAATATTGCTTCTTCGAAGATGGGGTATGAAGCTATGATCGCCACAGATATTATTTCCGATTTAGGAAATTCATTTCTCGAACTCTTTAGGCAAGAACAGCCTCCTTCGGAAGAGAAAAATCAGTAATGAGAGATGATTAAATCTTATTTTTCAAGTTTTTCTGAACGTCCATTAATAGAGATCGTACACAGCTTTTTTGATAATGTTGAAGGATTGGCTAAAAACCACCATGTAGAGATTCATATCATGCTATTTTCTTTTACGCATCCGTATTTGAGCCACCGTCTTAAGGAAATTGCAAAATCGAATCCAGCCATTCAAATTAAAATTCTAGCAGATTGGGGATTAGTTTCGGATGACGCTAAGCGAAAAGTAAAGCCCTTGGCGTTATTGAATCTTGAAAATTTGGAAATACGGTTCACCTATGATCAGCCATATCTTTGGAATGAAGAAAAACAGCAACTTCAATGGAACTACCAAACCAGTCTTGGTCTTTTGCATCATAGAACCGCGACTATATTTTTAGACCATCAGCCGGTTAAACTTTTAACAGGAAGTTTCAACTGGACCAAACAAGCTGGTGAGAATTATGAAAATCTATTAGAGTTTAAATCTAGCACCAAAAATATTAGCCAAGTTATATGGGATATTGAGAATGAATTTCAAAGTATTTGGAGAGATCCTCACTTATCATTATCCTTTTCTTCTAGCATTTTGCAAAAACAATACACTCAAAATCAGTATATCGTTACACCCGATACTCTTCCCACAGATATTAGGCGGTTAACTGGTCAAAAGGGTGGTGACTTGTCCCTACCCACACAATCTAGTCAAGATGCCATAATCGAAAAAAATGAGTTCGTTGCTTTTTCTTCTAATAGCACAAACTCCACCGATAAACGAAGAGGCTTTTCAGAAAAGGTGAATAGCCGTTATTTTATGATGAAGTCAAATTCCGGAAAAGAAAAACGCGTTCCTATTGATATCACAACAACTTCGTTAGATCTCATTTTTAGAGCTAACAAGGACTCGGTATTGCGTGTTGCGATGTTTGCTTTGTCGAGTAGAGTTGCGGAATACGGTGCACTCTTGGAAGCTGCGAGACGGGGAGTGGTAGTAAAAGTAATTTTAGGGGTTGAAATTGAAACCATAGAAAAGATTCGAGCGGTTGCCCAAAAAGAGGGTATTCCTATTGAAGTAATGTATGGGGCCAAGTGTATGCACCAAAAATACATGGTAGATGTAGAAAATGGTAATATTATCACGGGTACGGCGAACATGACTACGGATGCCATTGAACGTCATATGGAGCATCGATTTCGGTTTGTATCAAATCATTCACTAGCCCGAGAATTTGCAAAGGACTTTGATCGTATCTGGCAGGAAGAATGTTTGAAAGTGTAGTGGAAGGGTATATAAAAAAAGCGGACCGACTTGTTGCCGGTCCTTTTTACATTGAAGATAATGCTTGATTATCCTCATTTGTTATATCAAATATATAACATTCTTTTTAAAATCAAAATTTTTTCGCTAATTTTTTTGAAAAGAGCTACGAATTATTAAAAATATTAGATCAATTCTTGCAGCATTTCCCTAAGCTTAGGATTTGAAGGTCTTGGCGCATCCGCAGAAATAATATTTCCTTCAGAGTCTAAAAGAATAAATCTTGGTATTCCTAGGATTCCAAATTTGGTAACAAATTCAGATTTCCAGTCGTTATCTGCCATTAATTGAACGCCTCCAAGTTCTTTCTCTACAACCATATCTCTCCATTTTTGGTAGTCCTTTTTGGTATCTATCGAAATGCTTACAAATGCAATATTTTTATCGTGATAATCTTTTTCCACCTCTTTAAGACTAGGGATTTCACGAATACAAGGGCCGCACCATGTCGCCCAAACATCGATATATACATATTTTCCTTCAAGATCTGCAAGGCTTGTAGCGCCACCTGCATGATTTTCATAGGCAAATTCTGGAGATGGTTGTCCCTCTAATAGTGTTTTTAGTAATGTATATCGTTCGGTGACTTTCTTTAAATCATCTCCATCGGTCGCACTATTTTTATAAATTTCATAGGCTTCAGATAATGATGAATCGGGGGTAAGCCCAAATTGAAGAAAATCAAACATCAATTTATCCTTAGCATATCCATTTGGCAAGTCTTGACTTACCAAGGTCAGATATTCGACTGTCTGATTCTTAGTTCCATCGGCATCAACAGCCTCTGATGATAAGCGACTAAAATGAGTGCTTAGCATACGTTGGTATCCAGGAGAACTTCGGTAAGCTGTAGTATCAGCATAACTAATATCTCCTAAGTTTGAGTAAAATGAATCTGATACTTCAAATTCTTTTTCTGGGGTTAAATAACGATAATATTCTTGATAGTTTTCCAGATTCATGGCATGAGTATAAGCCAGTTCTTTAGTCTCTTTAGAGATAAACTCCTCAGGAATCCCATGGGTTTCCTTCAACAATTTGGCATACATATCATTATAAGAATTCGCTTCCTTTAGAAAATCATTCTCTGGTAAAGAATACACATCCTGAAATGATTTTTCAGTTTCAGAAAGTAAATATTTGGCAGCTAGGTAGTTGCTAGCGGCCGCTCCTTCGCCTGAATAAGCAATAGTTTCATCAAATTTTTGGGTATCTACTAAAATGGAAATAGCATTTCCTTGTTCCAAATACATACTGGTACTTTCTCGGCCAATTCGAAGTGAGTAGTAGCCATCTACCTTAATGTCTAAGGTATCGGCAAACGCTCCATTTTCTATAGGAATCTTTGCTTCAAAATCGGATCCAGTAATTGAAACGGTTTCTGCTTCACTATTTGACACACTTCCGTTTAACAGAACATAAGAGGATTTTTCAACTTCCTTGTCACAAGAGAATAAGGTGACTACAAATAGAAGGATAATTAAATTTTTCATAAGACTGGTTTTGCAATTTCCAGCTAAAATACAAGATATTTGCGTAGAAGTATAATTTTATAAAGAACCTTAACAGGAAATTGGTATTTTTACGCGAATAACAATTTACGTATGCAACAAATTCATTATATAAGTACTGCGCTGCTTGACCTACCTACCATAAAGAATATTGTTGAGTCTAATAAGATTCTTGCTTTATCCGAAGAAGCTTCTCTCAATATCAAGAAGTCAAGGGCGTACTTAGATACTAAGATCGCCAATGATGACACGCCTATTTACGGTATTAATACTGGGTTTGGAGCGTTATACAATGTTAAGATCTCACCAGAAAACCTATCTAACCTGCAAGAGAATCTAGTTATGTCTCATGCCTGTGGTACAGGTGACCATATACCTAAACCAATTGTGAAACTGATGCTTCTGCTTAAGATCCAATCGTTGAGTTATGGATATAGTGGAGTACAATTGGTCACTGTTGAGCGTTTAATTGACTTTTATAATAATGATATTTTGCCCGTTATATATACTCAAGGAAGCTTAGGAGCCTCTGGAGACCTAGCTCCGTTGGCACATTTGGCACTACCATTGTTGGGTATGGGAGAGGTACATATAAAGGATGATATCCTTAGCTCAGAAGAGGTGTTGGCTCGCCATGATTGGAAACCTATTGTCCTTCAAGCCAAAGAAGGATTGGCATTGTTAAATGGCACACAATTTATGAGTGCCTATGGGGTTTATTGCTTACTTAAAAGTTATAAATTATCATATTTAGCCGATTTAATTGGGGCTCTTTCGGTGGATGCGTTTGATTGTAACATGAGTCCATTTAATGCGCTTGTTCATTTGGTAAGACCACATAGAGGGCAAGTAAAAACGGCCGAGCAAATCCTTATGTTTTTAGAGGGAAGTGAAATAAGCAATTCAGAAAATAAAAAAGTACAAGATCCGTATTCTTTCCGATGTATCCCTCAAGTACATGGAGCTACCAAGGATACTATAGGTTTTGTGACAAAAACCTTTAAAACGGAGATCAACTCTGTGACCGATAATCCAAATGTATTTGTGAACGAAGACATGGTGATTTCGGGAGGTAATTTTCATGGGCAACCTTTGGCTTTTGGTCTGGATTTTTTAGGAATTGCTATGGCAGAGTTGGGAAGCATTTCTGAAAGGCGAACCTATCAATTGGTTTGTGGATTGCGAGAATTGCCGGCCTTTTTAGTGAACAATCCAGGTTTAAATAGTGGTTTTATGATACCGCAATATACGGCAGCAAGTATTGTGAGTGCCAACAAACAACTTGCCACACCAGCTTCTATAGATTCAATAGTTTCGTCCAATGGACAGGAAGATCATGTGAGTATGGGCGCAAATTCGGCAACAAAATGCCTTACTATTCTCAACAATGTAGAAACCGTTTTGGCTATAGAGTTATTTAATGCATCTCAGGCACTTGCATTTAGAAGTCCTTCGAAAACATCGCCTTTTCTGGAGTCCTTTTTAAACTCCTATCGAGATGAAGTTCCATTTGTAGATGAAGATCGCTTATTGGCTATTGATATTCACGCTTCCATAGCATATTTGCAAAACTTTAGTATTGATAGCGAGTTGCTTTTTACATAGCAGAGACCGAAGAAACCTTCTCTCTAACCCAATGAACTGCTTCCTCGAGCGTAATGAAATGTTGAAATGGTTTTTTTAGAAATATCTTTTCAATTTGAACATTTGTGATTTTTATTTTTTCTGTTGAAACCACAGCGAAGGCGACTAAATTTTCAATTTTTGAAGTTTCTCTATAAATGCTCGGGTCTACTGAATATGAGTTTTTTCTATGTGTGATATAACCGAAATTCTTTCCAGAAAAAAAAGACTTCGCTATTTTAATAAGTTCCTTATTATAAGATGGTTTTACAGTAATTCCTTCGTTCATTGTCATAATGACATAACTATCAAAAATTTCTGCCACACCAAAGTTGTATGTTATTACGGGGGTCACCTATGTTGTTAATAATTAGTAACATAAGATACGAAAAAAAGTTAACGAGCGCAATTGACACAAGTGATTACCTGTGGCATTAATAATATTCGTCCCAAAGGAATTTGGCTTTTACATCGAAAACAAATCCCAAAATCAAGGTCGTCAACCTTAGAAAAGGCGACGTTTAGGTTCTTTAATTTACGCTCTGCTTTACGAAGTGCTTCTTCGTTAATTGTTTTATTATTTATTGCGTCCATTCGAGAGATTCTTCCTATAGCATTTTCCGGAGCAATGGGTTTGGTAAGTTCACGATACTTTTCAACCAAACGAGTCGTGGTCTCTATTTCTTCTTTGATTCGATTTCTAATAGCCTCTTGATCCAGCATTGTAGCGGTTTAAGTATCAGATGCTTGTTCAGAAGGAAGGGGGAGTATTTCCATAAAATAATAAATAATTGATCCAATGCTACCGGCAAGAACAATTATTACTACCCAAATGAGTCTTTGATTATCACTGAATTTTGGATTTTTGTAGGCATGCATGATATAATAAATCATTAACGAAATACTCATGACCACTGAGAGCATAATCATTAAAGCCATGAGCCCAAACGAAGAAAAGAATATAGAGGGCGGTTGACCACTACTGATATCTTCAAACTGTGCTATGTTCACAAACATAAGAACAAAGAAAATAAAGTAGATGAGGACACAAATTAGAGGCATAAAGGTAAAAACTCCAAGCCAAGTTTTTCTAGTTTTTGTCATTTATAGATTCAAAAAAACCTACGATTCCGTAGGTTTTTTTTGTTTTTTGATCTTAATTTTAAGTTCGTTACTCTTTTCATCGAGATCCATAGTAATGGCATCGCCTTCTCTTAAATTCGAATTAATAATTTCTTCAGCCAAAGAATCTTCGATATACTTTTGAATGGCTCGTTTTAACGGTCGTGCGCCATATTCTTTATCAAAACCTTTATCTGCAATATAATCTTTCGCCTTCGCTGTAAGATTGAGTTTGTACCCCAGGTCATTAATACGTACATAGAGCTTATCCAATTCAATATCTATAATCTTGTGAATATGTTCTCTTTCCAGTGGATTGAAAACCATGACATCATCAACACGATTCAGGAATTCAGGAGCAAAAGCTTTTTTGAGAGCGTTCTCAATAATATTTTTCGCATGCGTATCTGCCTGACTTTCCTTGGCTGCGGTACCAAAACCAACTCCCTGACCGAAATCCTTAAGTTTTCTGGCTCCAATGTTTGAGGTCATAATAATGATTGCATTACTGAAATCAATTTTACGTCCAAGGCTATCTGTCAAATAACCATCATCTAGTACTTGCAACAACATATTAAATACATCAGGATGTGCCTTTTCAATTTCGTCTAAGAGCACAACGGCATATGGTTTACGTCTAATTTTTTCAGTCAATTGGCCTCCTTCTTCATATCCTACATATCCCGGAGGAGCTCCAACGAGTCGAGATACAGCAAATTTTTCCATATACTCACTCATGTCTATTCTTACTAAGGCATTATCGGAATCAAACAACTCTCTCGCCAATACTTTGGCTAACTGTGTTTTACCTACCCCAGTTTGTCCTAAAAAGATGAATGACCCAATGGGCTTGTTCGGATCTTTAAGGCCCGCTCGATTACGTTGAATAGCCTTTACGACTTTAGCGACAGCTTCGTCTTGGCCAATCACCTTGCCTTTAATTCGATCGGGAAGCGCTGCTAATTTATTACTTTCGGTTTGCGCAATCCTACTTACGGGTACTCCAGTCATCATGGAAACAACCTCTGCTACATCTTCTTCAGAGACCGTTTCTTTATGCAATTTGGATTCTTTTTCCCATGCTTCTTGGGCACTTGCCAAATTCTTTTCAAGATTCTTTTCGTCGTCTCTTAATTTAGCTGCTTCCTCATATTTCTGTTTTTTGACCACAGAATTTTTGAGTTCTCTAACTTCTTCCAGCTTGGCTTCTATTTCAAGTATCTGATCCGGAACATGAATATTAGTGATATGAACTCTAGAACCGGCTTCATCAAGAGCATCAATAGCCTTGTCTGGTAAAAACCGTTCCGTCATATAGCGATTGGTTAATTTCACACAGGCTTCTAAAGCATCATCTGTATAGGACACATTATGATGCGTTTCATATTTGTCTTTAATATTCTTTAAAATCTCAAGGGTTTCTTCTACACTGGTAGGCTCTACCAATACTTTTTGAAATCTTCGTTCTAGTGCTCCATCTTTTTCGATGTACTGACGATACTCGTCTAGGGTAGTGGCCCCAATACATTGAATTTCTCCACGAGCCAGTGCAGGTTTAAACATGTTTGAGGCATCTAAAGAACCTGTAGCCCCTCCAGCTCCAACAATCGTGTGAATTTCGTCTATAAAAAGAATGATGTCTTCGTTTTTTTCAAGTTCGTTCATAACGGCTTTCATGCGTTCTTCGAACTGTCCTCTGTATTTGGTTCCAGCAACTAAGCTGGCCAAATCAAGTGTCACAACACGTTTATCATATAGTATTCTGGATACTTTTCGTTGAACGATCCGTAGTGCTAGCCCTTCGGCGATAGCAGATTTTCCAACACCAGGCTCACCAATAAGGAGTGGGTTATTCTTTTTTCTACGGCTCAAAATTTGTGATACTCGTTGTATTTCAGCTTCACGACCCACAACTGGATCAAGCTTTCCATCTTCGGCAAAAGCTGTAAGGTCTCTTCCAAAATTATCTAATACAGGAGTTTTTGATTTTTTACTAGCCTTTGCTGTACTTCCAGAGAATAAATTATCCTTGTCCCCATCTTCGGCGCTTGTATCATCATCATTTGGAAAAGATTCAGAAGTTGGGCTATCTATATAATCTTCGTCGTTTGCTATCATAAGTTTAAATTGATCCTTCACACCATCATAATCTACTTTCATTTTGTTCAGTAGTTTTGTTGTTGGATCGTTTTCGTTTCTTAATATACATAGTAGTAGATGCGCAGTATTTATGGAAGAGCTTTGAAATAATTTAGCCTCCAAAAAAGTTGTTTTTAATGCGCGTTCCGCTTGTCGTGTAAGATGTAAGTTTTTTTTATCATTGGTACTTACCCCTGCATTAGGATTAGCCGGACTTAATATTTCGACCTTTCTCCTTAAATGATTAAGGTCTACATCCAAAGCATTTAAAATAGTAACAGCTTTTCCGTTGCCATCTCGAAGCAGTCCAAGCATAAGATGTTCGGTACCAATAAAATCATGGCCCAAACGCAATGCTTCTTCTTTGCTATATGCAATTACATCTTTTACTCTTGGAGAAAAATTATCATCCATAAATTCTAATTCCTAAATATGTGTAAACTATAAAATTACCAATAATATGTCAAAAACCGTACCCTGCTGACACGAATAGTAGTAAAAGGACAAAAAAACTTACTAAAATCAAAGAATAAAGAACGATAGTTATTAACGTTTTATTGTCGGAATTTTGTTAATAAAATCATTAATAATAGGGGTTCAAATGCATTTGTAAACATGCAAAATAATGTATCTTGCTCTTTTAGATTTTAACACAAAATTAAAGATTATTTTTTATGGCTGAAGGCGAAAAATTAATCCCTATAAACATAGAGGATGAAATGAAGTCGGCCTACATTGATTACTCAATGTCGGTCATTGTGTCACGTGCGCTGCCAGATGTTCGTGACGGAATGAAACCTGTTCACCGACGGGTTTTATTTGGCATGCATGAACTTGGTATTAGAGCTACAGGCGCTCACAAGAAATCGGCAAGAATAGTAGGGGAGGTATTGGGTAAATTTCACCCGCATGGAGATACCTCTGTGTATGATGCTATGGTGCGTATGGCTCAAAGCTGGAGTTTACGCTATATGTTGGTAGATGGGCAAGGTAACTTTGGTTCTATAGACGGTGATAGTCCGGCTGCAATGCGTTATACAGAAGCAAGAATGCAAAAGATATCTGAAGATATGCTTGCTGACATTGACAAAGAAACGGTAGATCACCAACTTAACTTTGATGATACCCTTCAAGAGCCTACGGTACTTCCTACTAGAGTCCCAGGATTATTGATAAATGGAGCTTCAGGAATTGCAGTGGGGATGGCTACAAATATGCCACCACACAATTTGTCAGAAGTTCTTGATGGGACGATTGCCTATATTGAAAACAATGACATCGAGATCGATGAGTTGATGAATCATATTAAAGCTCCTGACTTTCCAACGGGAGGAGTTATCTATGGTTACGAAGGGGTACGTGATGCATTCCATACTGGAAGAGGACGCGTTGTTATGAGAGGTAAAGCGCATTTTGAAGAAGTAAATGGACGAGAATGTGTTGTTGTTACTGAAATACCATACCAAGTGAATAAGGCCGATATGATTAAGAAAACGGCCGACCTAGTTAATGACAAAAAAATAGAAGGCATTTCAAATATCCGTGATGAATCGGATAGAAAAGGAATGCGCATTGTATATATTCTTAAGCGCGATTCTATACCAAATATCGTTCTTAATATGTTGTACAAGTATACGGCCTTGCAGTCAAGCTTTAGTGTGAATAATATTGCCTTAGTAAAGGGAAGACCACAAATGCTTAACCTAAAGGAACTCATAAAATACTTTGTAGAGCATAGACATGAGGTAGTTGTTCGGAGAACGAAATACCTACTTCGTAAAGCAGAAGAGCGCGCTCATATTCTAGAGGGCTTAATTATAGCTTCCGATAACATTGATGAGGTAATTGAACTTATAAAAGGTTCGGCCAATGCTGATGAAGCGCGTCAAAAACTTCGCGACCGATTTGATCTTACTGAAATCCAAGCGAAGGCAATTGTTGAAATGCGTCTGCGTCAACTCACAGGACTAGAACAAGATAAGCTACGTTCTGAGTATGATGAGTTAATGAAAACTATTGATGATTACAAAGACATTCTTTCTAATGAGACCCGTCGAATGGAGATCATTAAAACAGAATTGTTAGAAATTAAAGAGAAGTACGGAGACGAGCGGCGTTCAGTTATCGAATATGCAGGAGGAGATGTGAGCATTACGGATCTTATTCCGGATGAAAAAGTGGTAATCACCATTTCTCATGCTGGATATATAAAAAGAACTTCTCTTACTGAATACAAAAAACAGCATAGAGGAGGGGTAGGGCAAAAAGCTTCTTCTACAAGAAATGAAGACTTTCTCGAGCATTTATTTGTTGGAACCAACCATCAATATATGTTGTTCTTTACCCAAAAAGGAAAATGTTTCTGGATGCGTGTTTTTGAAATCCCAGAAGGAAGCCGAACGTCAAAAGGACGTGCTATTCAGAATTTAATAAATATCGAGCAAGACGATAAGGTGAAAGCTTTTATCTGTACGCAAGACTTAAAGGATGAAGAATATATTAATAGCCATTATGTGATTATGGCCACGAAGAAAGGGCAGGTCAAAAAGACACCTCTGGAACAGTATTCTCGCCCAAGAACCAATGGAATTAACGCAATAACAATTAGAGAAGATGATGAGTTGTTAGAAGCAAAACTTACAACAGGTGATAGTCAAGTGATGTTGGCGGTTAAATCTGGAAAAGCAATTCGGTTTGAAGAAGAGAAAACGCGTCCAATGGGCCGTAATGCTTCCGGTGTACGGGGAATTACCTTAGGAGGGCCAGACGATGAAGTTGTTGGAATGATTGCTATCAATGATTTGGAAACAGAAGTACTTGTTGTGTCAGAAGGGGGTTATGGAAAACGTTCACAAGTAGATGATTATAGAATGACCAACCGAGGAGGTAAAGGCGTTAAAACTATTAATGTTACCGAAAAAACTGGTAAATTAGTAGCCATTAAAAATGTAAACGATAATGATGACCTCATGATTATCAACAAATCGGGCATTGCAATTAGAATGGCCGTTGAAGATTTACGGATAATGGGACGAGCGACACAAGGAGTTCGTTTAATCAAAGTAAGAGAAGACGATGCTATAGCCGCTGTTGCAAAGGTAATGCACGAAGAAGATGATATAGCCGATGAAATGGAAGAGGGAGAAGTAGCAGGAGAGGGAGCTATCGAGAATGGCACTACTCTTGATACGGACACAGAACAAAGTGAGAACAACGAATAAAAAATTAAAACCACAACGATGAGAAAACAATTAGTAGTCGCAGGAGTTATGACACTTTCGGCCATTGCTTTTGGTCAGAAAAAAGAATTGAAAAAAGCGGAGAAAGCCATTAAGTCTGGAGATATTTCAGAAGCAATGAGCTATGTGAATCAAGCGGAAGGGCTTATTTCAGGAGCAGATACCGAAACTATGGCACAGTTTTATGTAGTTAAGGGAGAAACTTACCTTGCAGAAGCGGGAGAGTCAGACTTTGCCAAATTGAAGACAGCGGCCGAAGCTTTTATAAAATCGTCTGAATTGAATTCTGAAAAGTATGCTGAACGTACTAGTTTAGGTATTCAAAACTTGCGTACGGCCTTGGTAAATAGCGCGGTACGTGATCAAAATTCTAAGAATTATGCCATTGCTGCAGAAAAGCTTGAAACGAGTTATTCGATCAGTCGTACAGATACCTTAGATTTATATTTTGCAGCAGGAAATGCGATAAATGCAAAAAATTATGCAGCCGCTACTTCTTATTATGAAACGCTGTTGGAATTAGGTTTTACTGGTATTAGAACTGAATATATTGTAAATGATATTGAAACAGACGAAATTGTAGCGTTTAATACTGAAAGCGAACGAAATACAAGTATGCTTTCAGGTCAATACAACAACCCTAAAACCAGATTGACTGAATCTTTGAGAGCCGATATTTTAACGAACCTTGCACTGCTTCTTGTAGCTGAGGGTAAGAACGATAAGGCGATGGAGATCATTCAAAAAGCACGTTCTGAAAACCCTAAAGATGCAAGTTTGATAAGAGCCGAAGCTGATATGGCCTATAAAACAGGAGATATGGCAAAGTATAATGCCTTAATGCAAGAGGTCATTGAAGGAGATCCTAATAACCCTGAGCTATATTATAACTTAGGTGTAGGTAGTTCGCAAATTGGTGAAACTGATAAAGCACTTGGTTATTATAAAAAGGCTATAGAACTAAGACCGGATTACGCAAATGCTCAAATTAATATTGCAGCTTTGATGCTGGCTGGAGAAGCCGAGATGGTAGAAGAGATGAATAATTTAGGGACTTCTAGCGCAGATAATAAACGTTATGATGAACTTAAAGATAAGCGTAAGCAATTATACCTTGAGGTATTACCTTATTTAGAATCGGCTTTAAGCAGTAAAGGAGACAATGTAGAGTTAATAAGAACAATTATGAATCTCTATAGTCAATTGGGAATGGATGATAAGTTCAAAATGATGAAATCAAAACTTCAAACCCTTGAAGGAGGTCAATAAAAATTTTACGTTACAAAAAAAAGCTACCTAATTGGTAGCTTTTTTTTTGCCTAAATGTTTTAAATGATGCGTTTAATTACCCTTAGTTTGTGGGTATGAGCCCGAACGTCATAATTAAAGATGCCTGTGTGATCCAAACGATCTATTCGGACTTTACCATGCGCATGAATGATATAATTATCCTCCATGATAATACCTACATGAGTAATAGTACCTTCCGTATTATCAAAAAAAGCTAAATCACCTGGCTCACTCTCTTCAATAAAACTTAGCGCTTCTCCTTGAGCTGCTTGCTGACTAGCATCACGTAGCAATTGATAACCGCTCAGCCTATAGACCATTTGCGTAAAACCACTACAATCTATACCAAATGGCGTCTTGCCTCCCCATAAGTATGGCGCATTGAGGTATAATAATGCAATTTCAATAATTCTATTCTTTGGAAGCTTTTCAGTAACGACCTTTCCTTCAAATGAATGTTCCAAAAAGGGAATGCTGGCTACATTACTCCCGATACATATGGATACAAGCTGACCATCTTTAGTAGTTACAAAATCAACAAGGTCTGATGACAGTTGTTGGGGCGTATTGTTTAAATCATTATAATCTTCTTCAGAAATCGGATGAAATTGTTTATTATCCATCCATCCTTCGTACGTATCATTTGCAAGACGTATTCGACTCCACTTCTTTCGTGATTCAAGTATCTTACATAGTTCCCCATATAACACCTGAGTGACCATCTCACTGGCATCAGAAGCTTCTGCTCTAAGAGGAACAATACTTAAATTACAAATTCCGTATTTCATTTATTATCTCCCATTATATTTTATAGCATATAGGAAAACCCAACGAGTATATACATCTAAATTTTGGTACTTGATTCATCACTGAGAGGAGTTGAAAGCTATTTGATTAATTTCTTTCAATAACCATTGCCGAAGCACCGCCACCGCCATTGCAAATTGCTGCTGCACCAATTTTAGCATTGTTTTGTTCTAAAACATTCAATAAGGTGATCAAAATACGCACCCCGCTACATCCTAGGGGATGGCCAAGTGAAACTGCACCGCCATTCACATTTACATTAGCATCATTCAATCCTAATATCTTCATATTGGACAAACCTACCACTGAAAATGCTTCATTCAATTCAAAATAATCTACATCATCCAGTGTAATGCCTGCTTTGCCTATTGCTTTAGGTAATGCCTTTGAGGGAGCGGTGGTAAACCATTTAGGTTCATGAGCCGCATCGGCATAACTTTTAATGCTAGCGAGTGGTGTACATCCCATCTCAGCTGCCTTTTCGGCGCTCATCAATATCATAGCTCCAGCACCATCATTTATTGTAGAAGCGTTTGCAGCGGTTACCGTTCCTTCTTTAGTAAACGCAGGTCTTAGCGCTGGAATTTTTTCCATTTTTACATTCTTGTACTCTTCGTCTTCGGTAACCACGATGGGTTCTCCACGTCGTTGAGGTACAGAAACCGGCACTACTTCATTCGCAAACTTACCTTCAGACCAAGCTTTGGCAGAACGCTCATAAGATTGAATGGCAAAAGCATCCTGATCTTCTCTAGAGAATTCATATTCGGTGGCGCAGGCATCAGCACATACACCCATTGCATTTTTGTCGTAAGCATCTACCAAACCGTCCTTTTGCATGCCATCTTCCATGCCTTTAGGTCCAAATTTATGTCCATTACGCATATGTAGATAATGTGGAATATTACTCATGCTTTCCATTCCTCCAGCTACAATAATATCAGCATCACCTAATGCGATAGTTTGTGCAGCATGGATAACAGCTTTCATTCCTGAAGCACAAACCTTATTTACAGTCGTGCATGGCACCGTGTCTGGAATCCCTGCACCAAGTGCTGCTTGTCTTGCAGGAGCTTGCCCTACACCAGCCTGAACTACATTACCCATAAAGACTTCTTGGACCAAATTGGGGTCTAGACTAATCTTCTCCATAGCTCCCTTTATGGCAACGGAACCCAAGTGTGCCGCTGTCAATGATGACAAACCTCCCATGAAACTCCCAATAGGTGTTCTTACGGCCGCGACAATAACAACTTCTTTACTCATAAATTTGTGATATTTTCTATTAAAATAAAGGTGACAAATTTATGCATTTATAATCAGAATATCAATCTTTGCCATACCTGTATTTGGGAATAGTCAGTCGATATGTATACCTTTACTTTTCGAATCGATTCTATGAAAAACCTTTTTGCTTTTTTCTCCAGTAATCAATCTCTTATTTATAAGGTATTTCTTTTTCTGGCATCCACACTTTTAATTATCTATTTATTGCCAAAAGGAGGGCAGTTTAAATACAATTTTCAAAAGGGAAAACCTTGGCAGTACGAAAACCTATATGCTCCCTTTAGTTTTACCATTAAAAAAGATAAGGAAACATTAGATACTGAAGAAGAAACGATAAGAACAAATGCCGCTCCTTATTTCGAATTTGATTCCGAAATTGTCACTAGTAGTACCGAAAACTTTAATTCGCTCTTCGAAGAAGCCTTTATAGATAGTCTTTTTAGCAGCCCTAAAGACGTAATTCAGGGTACTGGCCTGTCCGTGCTTACTACGGTATATGTTAACGGTATGACCAACGAGATGAATTCCTACAGTGATGATCGTCTTGTCTATTTGAAACGAGGAAATGAAGTGGAGCAACTTTCGTTTTCGAAAATATTCAGAAAAGAGAACCTTAAACGTACCGTTAGTGATGCCGTTTCAAGAGCCTCTGCAGAGGATGCCGAATCTTTATTGCTCAACCTAATTTCTAGCGTAATTGTTCCAAATGTCACTCTTAATACACAACTTACTGAATCTACTGTTGAGTCCCAAATTGCGGCTATAAATCCTAATCGAGGGGTTGTAGAGAAGGGTCGAAGAGTTATAGCAAAGGGAGAGGTAGTTGAAGGTGATAAGTTTCAGATATTAACTTCATTGAAATCTGAATATCAATCTCAAGTTTGGAGTCAATCAAACTATTATTGGCTTATTATTGGGTATTCGCTCTTGGTTTCACTGGTGTTTTTAATGTTATTTCTTTTTCTTAAAAAATACCGCCCGGAAATTTTTGAACACAATACCAAGGTGACTTTTATTTTCTTCAATATAGTCCTTATGGTGTTTCTTACCACCATGGTTGTTAAGCTGGATGCAAAATACGTCTATGTGGTTCCACTTTGTATATTACCTCTAATATTGAAGGCTTTTTTTGATCCACGCCTAGGGCTTTTTGTACACGTGCTCACATTATTACTTTTAGGTTTTATGGTGCCTAATAGTTTTGAATACTTGTTTTTACAAATCATTGCGGGTATTGTGACTATTCTAACAGTGTCCGAGCTTTATAAAAGAGCAAATTTATTCATTTCGGTAGGTCAGATTACACTTATCTATATTATCGGCTATTTTGCGTTTTTTGTAATTCAGGAAGGAAATGTCCAATTAATAGAATGGGAAAACTTCGGCTATTTTGTATTGGCAGGCCTTGCTACCTTATTCGCCCACCCACTTATTTATTTTTACGAAAAAGTATTTGGTTTAGTTTCAGATGTATCTTTATTAGAATTAAGTGATACCAACTCAAAATTACTCAAGGAGCTTTCAAATAAGGCTCCTGGAACTTTTCACCATTCATTGAATGTTGCCAATCTTTCTGAAGCGGCTGCTAATGAAATTGGAGCTAACTCTATGCTAGTAAGGGTAGGGGCCCTGTATCATGACATTGGTAAAATGAACAACCCCACCAATTTTACAGAAAATCAAGTAAATTCTATAAATACACATAACGAATTGGCACCCAAAGAAAGTGCTCGTATTATTATAGATCATGTGTTAAACGGAATAGAGATTGCCCGAAAAAACAAGCTTCCAGATCGGGTGATTGATTTTATTAGAACGCATCACGGAACTAGCCTTGTCTATTATTTCTACACCAAAGAAAAAGAGCTAAATGGCGATGTTGATGAAAATGATTTTAGATATCCTGGCCCCATTCCATTTTCGAAAGAAACGGCTATATTAATGATGGCCGATAGTGTGGAAGCAGCGAGTAAAAGCCTTAAAGAGCCTACCTCTACCAAGATTGATGTCTTTGTAGAGAACATTGTTAACAAGCAAATGGAACAAGGGCAGTTTCTAAATGCAAATATTACCCTCAAGGAGATTCAAATTATAAAAAAGGTACTTAAAAAGAAGCTAAATAACATCTATCATCTCCGAGTAGAATATCCCGAATAGCTTATCCATCAATTAAGAAAGCTCTTAAGTCATCGTATGTCTTAATTGGGATTGCTTTTTTGCTCTCGTCCATGAGTTTAGCTATTTGTGGAGGTAACGATAGTTTTTTACCAACAACCTCTTTAACAACAGGTAGAAATTTTACGGGATGTGCGGTCTCTAAAAACACACCGGTCACGTCTAGACCTTTCATATATTCTTTCAATCCCATATAACCAACGGCGCCATGTGGATCTGCTATATACCCATTTTGGGTATTCAATGTATTCATGGCCGCTTTGGTTTGTATATCAGAATACGAATAGGAGGAAAGTATTGTTGATAGCTCAATCCCTTCAACATCGCAAAGCTCGAGAATACGAATAAAATTACTGGGATCACCAACGTCCATGGCATTACTTATTGTGGCTACCGAAGGCCTTGGAGAATAGTTTCCTGTTTTTATAAACCGAGGAACTATATCATTGGCATTCACAGCAGCAATAAACTGAGAGATCGGCAATCCAAGTGTACGAGCCATCATTCCGGCGCAAATATTTCCGAAGTTACCACTAGGGACAGAGATTACGAGTGGTTTTCCAGTATGTTTTAACTGTTTATAAGCAAAAAAGAAATAGAACATTTGAGGCAACCATCTCGCAACATTTATACTATTGGCTGAGGTTAATTGAAGCTTTGAAGTAATGCTCTCATCCATAAAGGCATCTTTTACGTAGGCCTGACAATCATCAAAAGTACCCTCTACTTCTAAGGCCGTAATGTTGGAGCCCAACGTAGTCAGTTGCTTTTCTTGGATATCGCTCACTTTTCCAGAAGGATATAAGATAACCACTTTGACACCATCTACCTCATAAAAACCACGAGCAACGGCGCCGCCCGTATCTCCGCTTGTTGCTACTAGTACTGTTACTTCTGAAGCGATTTGATCAACATCCGAAAAGTATCCGAGACATCTGGCCATAAATCTAGCTCCAACATCTTTAAAGGCCATGGTAGGGCCATGAAACAGCTCTTGGACATATACATTGTTCTCTATTGGTATAACGGGGAATTCAAAAGATAGTACATCCTCGATAATACCTTCTAACGCCGCTCTAGGAATACTATCGCCAACAAACTGAGAGATAACTTCTAGTGCTATTTCAGTATTTGATCTTTTCTCAATAGATTCAAAAAAGGAGGGAGGTAGCGGAGTTATTGACTTCGGAAAATACAATCCCCTATCTGAGGCAATGCCATTAGTAACGGCTTCTTTAAAGGAAACCTCTTTGGCTTTTCTATGTAAACTATAGTATTTCAAATTATCTTAATTAATTGATGATAAAACATCCTGTGTTGCTGATCTTACTTTTATAAGTGTCAACTTCAAGGGCTTTTTTGTGATATAACTGCTTTCCTTCCTGAAGCATGGTTTCAAGTGCTATTTCCGAATAAGAAAAAGCAAACATACTGGGGCCAGAACCACTTATTCCGAAGGTAATTGCACCATGTGTCAAGGCAATGTCTTTCAGGTCATCAAAAAAGGGAATCAAATTTTTCCTATGTGGCTCTATAAGAACATCGGTTAGACTATTAGCAAAAAGCTCTTTGTCTCTTTCATACAATGATGCTACAAAACCCGCCAACTTCCCTGATTGTGTGATGGCATCTTTCAACAATACCTCCTTAGGAAGAATCTCCCTAGCTTCTTTTGTTTTAATTATTATATGCGGATGCCAAATTGCAACATAAATAGTATCTAAAGGTGGTAACGTAATAATCTTGAAAGGGTCATATCCCGTTATTAATGTTATTCCACCATAAATACAAGGAGCTACATTGTCAGCATGCTCACTTCCGCTCGCCAATGCTTCCCCTTTCATAGCATACTTGGTGAGCTCTAAATTGTTTACGGGGAGCTGGAGAAATTGATTAATTGCGTAGACGATCCCAGCTGCACTTGCGGCACTACTTCCAATTCCGCTTCCGGGACGGATGTTCTTTTGTATTTCGATCGCTATTCCGAAATTTGCCTTAATTCCCTCTAACATGGCCAAGGCCGCTACACCAGCCACATTTTGAACGGGGTCCAAGGGTAATTGAGCACCGGTTATGTTTGTAATCGTGACCCCTAATTCCTTCGTCTTTCTCACTATCATTTCATCACCAATCCCTTCCAAAGCAAATCCTAATGCATCAAAACCGCAGTTTACATTGGCTACTGTAGCCGGACAAAAAACACGAACTTCATTCATAGTGCAAAGATTAGAATTTTCTGAGTTTAATAATGTCGGCAAATAAACCAGAGGCGGTTACTTCTCCACCAGCTCCTGCTCCTTTTACTTGTAAGGGTTGTTCATTATATCTTTCGGTATAGTATAACACAATGTTATCTTTTCCTTCAAGGTCATAGAACGGATGTCCTTCGGCTATTTCTTGCAACCCAACACTGGCCTTTCCATGTTCTAGCGTGGCCACATATTTTAGCCTACAGTTTTTAGCAGCTGCGTTTTGAACCAATTGCTGAAAATGTGGACCATCTTCATTCAATGTTTTAAAAAAGTGTGGAATGTCTTTACTCTTCAAATTATTCTGTGTTAAGAAAGGGGCAATGGTGACATCGCTTAATTCCAAAGAATACTGACTTTCACGAGCTAGTATTAATATTTTTCTTGCCACGTCTATGCCACTCAGATCAATTCTAGGGTCCGGTTCGGTATAGCCTTCCGATTTTGCAAGCTGTACGATATCGTGAAAGCTATCCCTGCTTTTAAAATGATTAAAAATATAGTTAAGACTTCCCGAAAGAACAGCCTCAATCCTAACAATTCTATCCCCAGAGGCCACAAGATTCTGAAGCGTTTCAATAACGGGTAAACCCGCACCTACGTTAGTTTCGAATAAAAAAGGAGTGTTGTATTTTCGACTTAAAAATTTAAGTTCATGATAGTATTGCAAAGAAGAAGCACTCGCCACTTTATTACAGGCTACTACGGCAATATTATGGGTTAAAAATTTATGATAACTAAGGGCAACGGCTTCGCTGGCAGTTATATCTACAAAAACGCTATTACGTTTATTTAGTGAAATTATATGATTACAAAATCCATCGATATCTGCTTTATCTCCTTCTGCTAAGGAATCCGACCAATTTCCCAGGGATATCCCTTCCGGGTCAACAACCATGGTTCTTGAATTGGATAGGCCTACAATTCGTATTTCAAGATTTAAATGTTCTTTTAAATAGGATTTTTGTTTTTCAATTTGAGCTATCAATCGGCCTCCTACATTACCCACTCCTGCCAAAAATAGGTTTATTTGCTTCTTTTGTTCCTCGAAAAATCGCTCATGAAGGCTGTTAAGCGCCTTTACCGCATCTTTTTCGGCAACAACCGCACTAATGTTCTTCTCGCTTGCACCCTGTGCAATAGCTCTTACATTCACGTTATTTTTTCCTAGCACATGAAACATTTTGCCACTAATGCCTTGATGGCTTTTCATTTTATCTCCCACCAAGGCAATAATAGCTAGATGTTTTTCAACAATTAATGGATGTAACTTATGAAGTTGTATTTCATTTTCAAATTCAGAATTTACGCTGGTTTCTGCGAGTAGGGCATCTTCCTGTAAAACACCGATGCAAATACTATGCTCGCTGGAAGCTTGAGTAATAAAAATAACGTTGATAGCCCGTATGGATAGTACTTCAAAAAATCGTTTAGAAAATCCTGGGACACCAATCATTCCAGCTCCCTCTAATGTTAATAGTGCAATATTTGGAATGTGACTCAAGCCTTTTATAGGATTGTTATCATCACTTACTGCGTTCGAAATACAGGTCCCGTCGTGCGATGGATCTAAGGTGTTCTTGATGTAAATAGGAATGTCTTTTTGCATCACTGGAGCAATTGTGGGCGGGTATATTACTTTAGCACCAAAGTGTGAAAGCTCCATGGCTTCACGGTAGGAAAGATGTTTAATAGGTTGTGCTTCTTTAACAAGTTTTGGGTTGGCGGTATACATGCCGGCAACATCCGTCCAGATTTCTAAACAGTCTGCCTGCAATGCGGCAGCGACAATCGATGCACTAAAATCTGAACCTCCTCGCCCAAGGGTTGTCGTCTCTCCCGAAGAAGCACGAGCGATAAAACCTGGCAATACAATTAAATTTGTCTCTATTTTGGAGATGTAGTTTTCGATATTGGTATATGTTTCTGAATAATCCACTTGAGCTTTGGTAAACAAATCATTGGTAATTATGAGCTCTCTGCTGTCTTTCCGAAGAACTGGAGTTCCACTATTCTTAAATGCTGCGGTAACAATTAATGAGGAAGCTAGTTCTCCAAATGCCGTGAGCTCATCCATGGTTTTGGCAGATAGTTCATTAATGAGAAAAATACCTTGGAGTAACTGGTCTAATTCGTCCATTAAGCTAGCTATTTGCGCCCTAATTTCTGAAGTCTCTTTTGAAAATTCATGAGCAAAAAGAATGTGCTTCTCTTTGATTTGGACAAAGATCTTTTGATAGTCCGTGTTCTTGATGGCCGCCATGGTACCCGCAGTAACTAAAAGATCAGTGACCCCTCCCAGAGCAGAGACTACCACTATCGTTTTTGTATTGTTTGCCCTTTGGTTTGCAGTTGATACAACCTGTTTTATATTTTGAATGCTTCCTACGGAAGTGCCACCAAATTTGAGTACGCGCATTGTGTTTTATTTATACTGAAAAAAAATTAAAAAGGAAAAGGACGAGATATTATATTACAATAACCCCAATGGGGTAATGGTACCAAAAGAAGTTAAGGTAGTTGATGTTGTAAGGATGTGCTTTTCTATATACACCATATCGTTATATAGAGTAAAGGTATTGTTTTAAGCGAAATGGGCAAGGAAAATCTTTTCCTTTTAGATGTTGCCCCGAAAGAGACATTAATAGGCTAGGATTGAAATAATAATAAAATGTTTTCAAATTTAATTTTGAAAATAATCATGCATCCAAGAGGTAAATCCACTAGTATTCAGAGTAACTTTGCGACCCAATGCGGTTTCATATGTATCAATAAGCCGAGCATTATGAGATCCTTTAATATCCACTATGTTTGGAACAATGGTCCTCTGGTTGTGCGCATCATTTTCTTTTAAAGCTTCTGATATATAGTTTATTAAGTCTTTGTCTTCTTCGGGACAGGAATATCCAATGAATGTAATTTCATCACAGGTTAAAACTGCCTTCTTTAAATTTATAAACATTACTTCATTTAACGGATGATTTGTTCTGACAACTCCTGGGACATGCAGGAAATCTGCGGCCAATGGTGTTCCGCATTCTGGACAGCCAAGTGGATGACCTAACGATTCCCTGGGAACTCCATTCATAAGATCATCAAGTCGTTTCATTTCGTTTAGGTGTTTTATTTGATCCAAATTATAAGGTTTATAAAAATGGCGCGCGTATACCATATTATTACACGGGCAGCGATACCATCCAAGGGAACCATTTGGCTTGTATAATGAAATATAAGGTCTTTTATGTTCTTCCCAACTGTACTGAGCCATTAGACCAATATGGGCCTTCCATGGCTGAGTATTGGGAGACCCAATACCCCAATCAACAAAGAGATTTTGACCTGCTGCAGTGTCTAGATGTACATCCAACAAATAATCCCAATTGGTACTTACCATCATGGACCATCCTGGTAGGTTAATTACATTATATGAAAATTCAGAATACGGAAGGGAGTTTGCTCGTGTATTATAAACGGGATGCAGAATGATATCAAAACAAAAACTGAGTGCCTTGAAATACTTGTCTGCGTCACTTTTTGTAACCCTAGAATCCTCAGAATTTCCACTAATAATAGAAGATAATATGTTAAAAGTACTTTCAATTCTATTCAAACCAGAGTCTTCGGCGTTGGAAAGAAGAGCGATTATGGACAGCGATTCTGCTCTTTTTTTATTGAAACGTTCTTCAATCCCTTTTACCTTGCTGCGAGCAAATCCAACATGATGGTTTTTTGGGTTTACCAACACATCATATAATTCAGTAGCCATTGGCAAGCCACATGATTTAGACGCACCTGCTCCGAAAAAGAAAACACGGGTTGGGATGTTTGAACTCAAATAATGATTTATAAAGCTTCCAGTTTATAAATGTACACCTTTATACAAGAATGAAGCTATTCATTACAAAGGTTGTACGTTCACCCAATAAAAAAACCCGCAAAAAATGCAGGTTTGGTACTTGATTGTGATCGCGCCAGGATTCGAACCTGGGACCGTCTGCTTAGAAGGCAGATGCTCTATCCAGCTGAGCTACGCGACCTATCCAAAGATCACTCTTTATTTTACTAGTCGGGGTGGCAGGATTCGAACCTGCGACCTCCTGCTCCCAAAGCAGGCGCGATGACCGGGCTACGCTACACCCCGAAACAGTATATACTGTCCTTGTAGCTTTTAGCACCGGATCTCAATTTCTTTCTACTGAAATAGATTGAGAAACCGGTTGCTTTTGCGGAGAGACCGAGACTCGAACTCGGGGAACACTTGCGCGTTCACAGATTAGCAATCTGCTGCATTACCACTCTGCCACCTCTCCAATATATTAAGAACGAATCTTTTTTTAATGCGGATGCAAATGTAACTTTTCCCTTGTTATCAAACAAAAAATAACAGGCTTTTTTCAACGTTTTTCTATTCTTCTGAATATAACATAATTGAAGTCAGACATTCACTACACCCCGTTGGTTTCAACCTTTGAACAAACAAGTACTAGACGTTGTTCTTCTAAGGTGGTGGTAAAGAACAAATAAACGTCTCCACCATCCTTAATTTTCCATTTTTTTCGGATGGTTGCAACCGTTTCGGGGAAATTACGGACCGTGACATTGGCCTTCTCTAAATTAAACGATTTCCGAAAGTTTTTCTTAGTATACGGAATCACTTTATCTATTTTGAAGACTCTCCCAGGAAACTCTTGCTGTGCATCACCCGTGTACAAATGCGAGTTGGGGTGGAGTTTTCCAAGGGCATACCTTTCAGAAATCAAATTGAATGCACCACTTTTACGTATCGCTGCATTGGGTTCGTACAAATAAGCAAGAGGTTGGGAATAGTTTGGGTTTCCATGTTCATCTTGTAAAAAACTGAAAGACTGAACACCTCTCTTGGTTAGGTTAACCGTCTTAACTTGAACAGGACCTGACGCTCCTTTTTGTAAGATCCATATAGATTCTTTAACCTCATTGTCAATGGCAATTATATGGATTTCCGAAACAAACTGTAATTCTTCCAATCCAATGGACAAGTCCAACATGGGGGAGGTCTTAATCACAAGTGTCTCACAACGATCCAATAAAAATGAAATATGTTTCGGTATATTGGGTTCACAATCAGTAAGATAAAAAACTTTCCCTTTGGTTTGATGCCTTCTTGAGGGGTCTGCATAGATAATATCGAATTTCCTTTTAGAAATAACATCCAAACCATTTCCTACAACAGTTGTAATATTATTTTTACTTAGCACTTTAAAATTATGCTGAGCAATGTTTGAAAGCGGCTCATTCTGTTCAATATGGAGCACTTCTGGGATTACTTCTGAAAAATAAAAGCTATCTACACCAAATCCTCCAGTAATATCTGCCAGCGTGTTTCCTTTCACCAGAGAAGCTTTGTATTGAGCGGTAAGAACTGAAGATGTTTGCTCTAGGTTTAGCTTAGGTGGATAGTACACTTTTTTGGTTTGATACCAGCCGGGTAACTTTCCTTCTGCTTTTCTACGGGATTGAATCTGTTCTGCCAATAATTGTACAGGCACATCTGGAAATGGGCTTCCGGACAGCACTAACGCGCCAATGTCACCGCTATAGTTCCATATAAAATCTTGAACTTCGTCTTGTAGTAATTGAATGTGTATGTTGGATTGCATAGCGCTTACAAAGAAGTCTTTTCATAAAACCCTCTTGAGATCAAAATCAGTTTTCAAAGGCAAATTTAACGATATTGGCCCCCATACGAAGTGCTTTAATGCGTACTTCCTGAGGATCGTTGTGTATTTCAGGGTTTTCCCATCCGTCTCCAAGATCGCTTTCAAAGGTGTATAATAACATGAGTCTGCCTTCGTGAAATATCCCAAAAGCCTGAGGTCTGGTATTGTCATGCTCATGAATTTTGGGCAAGCCTTGAGGGAAATCAAAATGGTAACTGAAAATAGGGTGGTTTCCAGGTAGTTCTTCCAGTTCTTTGTCTGGAAATATCTTTACCAGTTCTTTTCTCAAGTACTCATCCATACCATAATTATCATCAATATGAAGAAAGCCACCACTCATTAAGTAATCTCTTAGGTTTTCTGCTTCCTCACCTGTAAAGAATACATTTCCGTGACCCGTCATGTGTACCAAGGGGTAATCGAATAAATCTACGCTTCCTGGCGATACGGTCTTAGGTTTCTCCTGGATGGCCGTGTTTATTTGATCATTGCAAAAACGAATAAGATTTGGTAGGGCAGTAGGGTTACTATACCAATCGCCACCACCGCCATACTGGAGTACGGCAATTTCTTGAGCTGAGAGGTTTATAACACCAATACAGAGAAAAAGAAAGAAGAATTTTAATCGCATATCGTTCAAAAGTAAAATTTAATATTTAGAAAAGTTTGAAATAAATCATAAAACCTGACTTAGTAAGTTTTTCGACTAGAACCGACTTATTCTTGTAAATACAACTATGAAAAATATACTGTTCTTTTTTTCTATTCCTGTTGCATTTCTTTTTCTAGCGATTGACACAGAGGTTGGTGTTCTAAAACAAAAGGAGACTCCTGTTAGTAACCCTGCGGTGGTGATACAACTATTTACGTCACAAGGATGTAGTAGTTGTCCTCCAGCCGATAAACTATTGGACGAAGTGAAACAAACCAATAAAAACGTGTATGTTTTATCATACCATGTAGATTATTGGAATCGATTAGGCTGGAAAGACCCCTATAGTAAGAAAGAGTACACAAATCTGCAATATCAGTATGGCGATAAATTTAATAGTCGTTCGGTATATACACCCCAAGCCGTTATTAATGGCAACGAACACTTTGTTGGGTCTAATAGAACGGAAATGAAGTCTAAGCTGAATACGTACCTTGATAAGTCTGCGAAGAATATTATTAAAGTTACAGATGTAAAAAGAGAAGGACGCGGTATTCGGTTTAATTATGGCATTCAAGGCGAAGTAGATGAAAAAAACATAAAATTTGCTTTGGTTTTAAATCGAAAAACGACCTATGTTAAAACTGGCGAGAACAGACAGCGTTCACTCACCAACACTAATATTGTTATTCAAGAGATTAGCATTCCAATTTCAGAGAATCCAACTGGAAAAGGACAAGTAATCATCCCTGAATCTATCGATATTGAATCGCAAATGCACATTATTGCTTTTATTCAAGATAAAAACCTAGTAATAGACGGAGCTACTAGATTCGACATTTAGACCCTTTGAATACAACAGGTTACGCGTATTTATCGTATAAAATTTTCGCGTAAACTATTATCGGGAGATACGTTCCGCTTTTTTTTTACCAAAAGTAATCGTACTTTCATTTCAAATTTTATACATGCCAACCAACCATCGAAATAGCATACTATATGTATTGTTTTTGCTGTTTTCTCTGCAGGCTAGTTATGGGATAACCACTTCCGTTCCGATAAAGCCTTACCAGTTAAAACAAGTGGATTCGGTGTTGATGTTTCGTGACCTAGCATTTCAAGCAGCTAAGAACGAAAATGCCGAGTTGGCCGCCATGTATATTGAACGGTATATTGAAAAAACCCAAGACCTTACTTTTGTTGAGCACAGTTCTTTTTCATATATAAAAAGAACAGATACGTATAAGGAATTGGAAAAAAAATACTTGCCTAACTTGCTATGGGCGTCGGTCTTTTATATTTATTCCGGACTCATTGGTTTTTTTGTTGTTCTCATGTTTATCATTAGAAAGAAAAAAGATAAAGTGGCCAATGTTTTATTAGGGTTGTTTGTGTTCATTCACTCTTTTTTCATTATCCATATAGGATTGTATTCCATGAACTACACACTTTATGTGCCTCACACACAATCCATGTCTACCATCTTTTCCTTTTTGTATGGACCTTTGCTCTATTTTTATTTTAGACGAATAAAGACTGGGTATAACTTCGTATGGAGAGATGTGCTGCATTTGCTACCTACCATATTGTTAATTATACTCTTTATTCCTATATATGCTCTACCTGAGGTAGAAAAGTTAAAGGTAATGTTAGGTGTTGGTCAATATGACACACACCCATTTCTTTTTCAGGTGACTGCTGGGAAAATGGTGTCGTTACTTATTTATGGCTTTTTCACGGTTAAGCTGTTTTTATCAATGAAGAAAGCGACAAGCGCTGAAGACTATATACCCATTTATCGATGGCAGCGAAACATCGTTATATTTCATGTTGCCTATACAATCTTCTACTGTGTTTATGGCTTCTTGATTATCAACGCTGTTTGGACAGGTTTTATGTTTCATATGCAGTTAATTATGCTGTCTTCTCTTGTGCTGTATGTAGCATACGTTTCTTATGTTAGCCCAAAGGTATTATTGGGATATCAACTGGAGGCTTCATTCTTAAAATATAAAAACTCGGGACTAACACCATCCTATTCCGTTGAATTAAAGTCACAAGTACAGAAACTGTTAGATGAAGAAAAAATATATCGAGACAACAACATCAACTTAGATATATTGGCAGAGCGATTGGGTACTACTAGGCATAGTGCTTCTCAAGTTATTAACGAGCATTTCAATTTTAATTTTTTCGAGCTTATTAACTACTATCGTATACAAGAAGCGATGAACATTCTTAAAAAAGACAAGTTGAGAGAAAAAAATATTATTGATATAGCTTATGAAGTTGGATTTAACAATAAAGTCACATTCAATAAGTCTTTTAAGAAGATCAATCAAGTGACTCCTTCTCAATATGTAAAGCAGCTTGTGCTAAGCACCTAAATTTCGTTTAGAAAGGCAATGCTATGACAAGCTACAATAGCCGCTGTCTCTGTACGCAGACGCGTATTTCCTAGAGTAATAGGGTGGAATCCGTTGGTTGTTGCTAGTTCTATTTCAGTTTGTGAAAAATCTCCTTCAGGCCCAATTAAAATAAGAACGTCTTGCTTCGCTTTCACTTCAGACTTTAGATGAAATTTTGAACCATCTCCGCAATGCGCAATGTACTTTTCAACAAGCTTGTCGTCCAGATTTTCAATAAATTTATTAAACGTAGTGACTGGGTTTAATATGGGTAAATATGAACTCAGGGACTGCTTCATGGCACTTTGAAGCACTTTCTCATACCGTTCTTGCTTTATAACACGGCGTTCACTATGATCACAGATTATCGGTGTTATTTGGGTAACCCCAATTTCGGTGGCCTTTTCCAGAAACCATTCATAACGGTCATTAAGCTTTGTTGGAGATACCACCATATGAAGGGTATATGGTAAGGGCGCTTTTTTTTCAGAAGAAATTACAGAAGCAACACATTGTTTTACATTGGCCAATAGAATTTTAGAGGTAACCCAAAGACCTTTACCATTTGTAATGGTTAGTATATCTCCTTCAGTTTTGCGTAGCACTTTGGTTATGTGCCGACTCTCTTCCTTGTCAAAGACAATTTCTGTACTCGATTTTACTAAAGAAGAATTATAGAATAGCTGCATGGTTTCTGTATACGAAGGAACAAATTGTAGGGTAAAGATATTATTTCTTTCGCTTATATTTTTGACCCTTTATTAGGCTTCCTTGTTTATAACCTTCAAATGTCATTGGTACGGAGATATTTCTGGCTGTTCTAACTACAAAATGCAGGTGTGGGGTCGTCGAAAAACCCGTATTCCCAGAAATTCCTATTGGCTGCCCCTTGTCAACAAAATCACCAGGAGCAACAAGAACCCCTTTATGGTCAAGATGAACGTAGGATGCCAAAGTGCCATCTTGATGTAGTATGTCTACGTGGTTGGCCTTATCTATATAGTCTCGCCCTCCCGATTCTGTAAATCGATCTTTAGATCTTACCACTATACCCTCTCTGGCTGCACAAACAGTATCACCAATGTTAAGCTTAAAATCTACAGCATATTTTGCGCGGATGGTATTGTGAGAAAAAGAACCTCCAAAGGCTTGAATTACCTTATATTTTTTTCCTTTTGAATAGGGTAGAGCATACCTGTATTCTATGTCATGTTGAGAGTTGTTTGGATCGCCCATGACAGCTTTGATAGTAACATACCGTGATAAGGTTATGCTTGAAGTATCTTTTATTCTCTCAATGGGAAGGCTCAAAATTTTTGGAACTGTATCCAAACTTTCAATCATAAAGTATTCCTTGATTCTGATATAGGACTTAACCGAATCCTGAGCTGTAAGTGTTACTTCAACAGGAGTATAAATGTGATTCAAAATGGAAAAATGAACCGAATCTTGAGTGATCGTTTTTTTAAAAGACATTTCTTGACTGTGAAGATAGCCGCAGGCAAAAAGTATAATAACTGTAAGAACACAATTTCTCATAGGATTTTTGGATTCAAGAATGATTGATTGGGGATAATATTTGCATGGCCGATTAAAACTTCATTCTTGCTTTAGGAACAACATCATTTTTGCTAAATAATCCTCTCGAATATTTCAGCTGCCCCACTATAGCAATCATGGCGGCATTGTCGGTACAGTATTCAAATCGAGGTACATGCGTTTTCCAGCCATATTTTTTTTCAGCTTCTACGAGCGCGTTTCTAATGCCTGAATTAGCAGAAACCCCGCCGCCTATGGCTATTTCTTTAATTCCTGTCTCTTTGACTGCATTTTTAAGTTTATCCATGAGATAATCTACAATGGTAAATTGGAGGCTAGCACAGATATCTGCCATATTTTCTTCAATAAAATTAGGATTTGCATTCACATTGCGTTCAATAAAATAAAGAACTGCAGTTTTTAATCCACTGAAGCTGAAATCCAACGGTTTTACTTTTGGTTTGGTAAAGGTATATGCCTTTGGGTTTCCTTTTTGGGCAAATTTATCAATCAAAGGACCACCTGGGTAAGGGAGTCCCAAAATTTTTGCTGATTTATCAAAGGCTTCTCCAACCGCATCATCAATGGTTTCACCAATTATTTCCATGTCGAAATAGTCAGATACTTTTACAATTTGTGTATGCCCTCCACTAATGGTCAAAGCCAGAAAAGGAAAGCTTGGAGGTGATTGGTCTTTGGCCTCTATAAAATGCGCAAGGATATGGGCTTGCATATGATTTACTTCAATAAGTGGAATACCCAAACCCATTGCGAAGGACTTGGAAAACGAGGTTCCAACAATTAAAGAACCCATTAACCCAGGCCCCCTTGTAAAAGCTATGGCATTTAAGTCTTTTTTGTCGATATTTGCCTTGAGCAATGCTTGATGGACTACGGGGACAATGTTTTGCTGATGCGCACGTGATGCTAGTTCAGGGACAACGCCTCCATATTCCTCGTGAATTTTTTGTGTAGCGACAACATTAGATAGTACCACGCCGTTGTTTATAACGGCGGCAGCTGTGTCATCACAGGAGGATTCAATACCAAGAATATAAGAATTTTTTATGGTCAAAATAAATAAGGCACGTTTATTGGGTTCAAAAGTAAAATTTTAAAAGCGTATCAAAAAACTCAGAAAAATATTTCTTCGAACAATTGCAGCTTTGCTCTTGTTATTGGTGTTACTCATCATCATTTTATCGATACCAGCGGTACAAACGTATATCGCTAAAAAGGTAACCACAAACATCAATGAAACCTACGGAACCAACATTAATATAAAACGATTAGGGTTAAATTGGAAGGGAGAGGTGGATATTCGTGAAATATTTATCACAGATCATCATGACGATACACTTATATATGCTAAAAGTGTACAAACAAACATATTAAGTGTTAAAAATTTAATTAACGGAGACTTAGATTTTGGTAAGGTTAAGTTTAATGAGACCAAACTCTATATAAAAACGTATCTAGGGGAAACCGATGATAACTTATTTGTATTTACCGAAAAATTTGAAACGGGTGAACCCTCTACTAGTGATGAGCCATTTCATTTGGCTGCAAATTATGTTTCCCTAACTAACAGTAAGGTTAAGCTAATAGATGAAAATCTTGAGCGAAAAGAAATTTTCAATTACTCTCAAGTAAATTTGCAAGGAAATAATTTTCTCGTTAAAGGCCCGGATATTAGTGCGTCTATAGCTTCTTTGTCTTTGAATTCTACTCAGGGATATAGCATCACAGACTTACAGGCAGATTTTAAATATACCCAAGAAAACTTAACACTTAACAATCTCATACTGCTAACACAGGGGTCAGAACTACGCGGAGATGTGGTACTGGGTTATGGAGAAGAGGGGTTGGCCAACTTCGAAAACAAAGTGGCAATTACAGCAAACTTTGAGGATACCAAAATTAGTACTAATGACTTGAATACTTTTTACAATGAGTTTGGTCCCAATCAGACCATACTATTAACAGGAGATTTTAATGGTACACTTAATGACTTTACATTTAAGAAGGCCAATATACGGACAAGCAATTCAAGAGTTATTGGAGACTTTACTTTTAAAAACCTCTTGAAAGAGGATAATTCTCATGTGATAAGTGCTCGTAACCACACTATAAAAACTAATTTTTATGACTTACGAAGACTAATGCCCTCCGTTTTAGGAGATGTTCTTCCTAATGAAATAAAAAGTTTAGGAAATATTGTATTTAGAGGAACTACGAGCATTACGAGTTCAGAACTTTCTACTAAAGGTACGCTAGATACTGGTCTTGGGTTTACAAGAATAAATGCAGATTTTGGCAATATCAGCGACTTCGACAACGCCTATTATAAGGGAGATGTGGAGTTAGAAAATTTTGATTTGGGAAAGATGGTTGAAACAACATCCATCGGTAATGTTTCTGCAGACTTAGATTTTGATGGCCGTGGGTTTACGCAGGAAACGGTAGATACGCGGATTTCTGGCTCAATTAGCGCTTTTGAATTTGAAGGCTATTCGTATAGAAATATCCAAGTGACAGGAAAATTGAAGAACCCGTTATTCAATGGAGAGCTTAGCATTGATGACCCCAACTTAGAGATGAATTTTAAAGGGTTGGTAGACGTTTCCGAAGACTTTAATCAATATGATTTTGAGGCCGATGTAGAATACGCCGAACTCAATCAGCTTAATTTGATAACAAGGGATAGTGTCGCAATATTTGCAGGTAAAATAATCATGGATATGGATGGTACCACCGTCGATGATGCAATTGGCACTATAACATTTAGAGAAACATTCTATCAGAACGTAGATGATAACTTCTATTTTGATGACTTTAAGGTCATTTCTTCTTTTTCCGATGATGAACACATTATTGAAATTGACTCTCCAGATATCATTGACGGTAAAATAAGCGGTCAGTTTTTAGTCGAAGATATTCCTAACCTTTTTAGAAATGGTATTGGAAGCATCTATGCCAATTATATCCCAAATGAAGTGACAATCAATCAATACATTGATTATGAGTTCGATATTTACAACAAGATCGTTGATGTTTTTTTACCCCAGCTTAAACTAGGTGAGAACACACGTGTGAAGGGATCCGTTTCTTCAGATGAATCCAAGTTCAAACTAAATTTTAAATCTCCAGAAATACTTTTGTACGAAAATTATTTGGGTAAAGTAAATATTCAAGTAGATAATGATAACCCTCTGTATAACACGTATATATCAATTGATTCAGTTTATAACGAAGTGTACAATATGGTGGATGTAAATCTCATTAATAAAACATTGAATGACACCCTGTACATTAGGTCGGAGTTCAAAGGAGGCGCCAAAGAAGAAGACTTGTTTAATCTCTCATTATACCATACCATAAACCCTAATGGAAAATCGGTAGTTGGAGTGAAGCGCTCAGACATTACCTATAAAGAGAACGTCTGGAATATTAATGAGAATAACAATAAACTCAATAAGGTTGTTTTTGATGACAATTTTAAGAATATTAGAATAGATTCGTTGGTATTAAGCCACGGTAGGGAAAGAATTCAAATGGCTGGAAGTATCCAAGACACCTCTTATAAAGACATAAAAGTACGCTTTAAGGACGTTAATATTGGTAATATCACCCCAGACGTTGATAGCCTGCGTATAAAAGGGAATGTGAATGGGAATTTTCATTTTCTACAAAAAGACGGTGCCTATTTCCCTACGTCTTCAGTAATTATAGACGGAGTTGTCATAAACGATGTTGAATTTGGAGACCTTGACCTTCAAATAGAAGGAAATGAAGACCTTTCAAAATATAATGTAAACACAACCCTTATAAACAAGAATATAACATCATTAAGTGCGATTGGAGAGATTGATGTTTCTACGGATAGCCCCCAAATTGATTTGGAGGTAGATCTCAACGATTTTAATGTAAGTGCTTTTAGCCCGTTTGGAGGAGATGTGATAACCGATATAAGAGGGTTTGTCACTGGTAATGCCCAAATAACAGGAAATTATAAGTCTCCAGATGTATCAGGGCGATTGCTACTCAATAATAGTGGATTGAAAGTCCCATATCTTAATACTGACTTTGACCTTGCGGCCAACACACACATTTTTATCACTAAAGATAAATTTGAAATTGTAGGAACAACCATCACAGACACCAAGTACAATACGGTAGGCACATTCTCGGGGAATGCAACCCATACCAATTTTAGTGATTGGGCACTAGATATGCATATCGAGACCGATAGGCTGCTCGTGTTAGATACTCCTCCAGATGAGGAGGTACTTTACTACGGAACAGCTTTTATTAGTGGTGAAGCAAATATTAATGGACCTATTGACGAGCTTGTAATCGATGTTATTGCTACTACCGAAGAAGGAACTACGTTTAAGATTCCTATAAGTGATGTTGAATCTATAGGAGATGATTCATTCATAACATTTCTTTCCCCCGAAGAGAAAAGGGCACGTCTTAGTGGAGAAAAAATTATTCCTAAAGAATTGACAGGTCTGTCTCTTAATTTTGATTTGGACGTCAATGATAATGCCGAAGTAGAAGTGGTCGTTGATAAGGTTAATAATTCTACCCTAAAAGGAAGAGGAGTTGGAACCCTGTTATTACGTATTAATACACTTGGAAAATTCAATATGTGGGGTGAATTTACAGTAATTGAAGGAGATTACGATTTTAGATATGGTGGTTTTATACGGAAAAATTTTGAAGTGGTGCCTGGAGGAAATATTGTCTGGGATGGAAGCCCCACCAAGGCAAGGCTCAATTTGAGCGCTGCCTATAATACAAACGCCAACCCCTCGGTGTTGCTAGACAACCCTACCGTTAACCGAAAAATACCAGTAACCGTAACTGTTGACCTTAACGGAGAAATTATAAAGCCAGACCTGAATTTTAAAGTTGAATTTCCAGAGGCTAGTTCTACTGTGAAATCTGAGTTAGAGTATAAGCTACAGGATGACACCCAACGAGAGAAACAGGCCTTGTTTCTCATATCTACCGGCTCCTTTGTAAGTGATGTGGCGGCAGGTCAAAACGCTATTGCTGGTACATTAACCGAGCGAATAAATTCATTGGTGGCTGAGATCTTTTCAAGAGGAGATTCAAAATTTAATGTGTTGCCGTATTATATTATTGGAGATAATACCGTAAACCAAGAAACCTCTGATCAATTTGGGGTAGAGCTTTCAACACAGATAAGCGAGCGTATTTTGATTAATGGAAAGGTAGGAGTGCCCGTAGGAGGTGTTAACGAATCTACCGTAGCGGGAGATATTGAGGTGCAATGGTTAGTTAATGAAGACGGAAGTCTACGAATAAACTTCTTTAACAGACAAGCAGATATCCAGTTTGTTGGAGAGGATCAAATTTATGAGCAAGGCGCTGGAGTTTCCTATTCAGTAGATTTTGACACTATGCGTGAACTAATCCAAAAACTTTTTAATAGAACAATCACTACTGAATCTGAAGAAGAAACACCCATACTACCAGACAATGATATTCCGGAAGAAGAAGATATTAATAACGAAGGTATCAAACAAGAAGAGTAAGCTAGACGAAGGCAATCATTGATATTTCCACATTTACATACAAAGGAAGGTTAGCGACTTCTACCGTTTCCCTTGCTGGAGCAGTTGCTTCATTAAAATAAGCCCCATACACTTTATTTATTGCTTTAAAATTATTCATGTCCGAGATGAAAATACTTGCTTTTATAACATTTTCAAAAGTAGTACCCGCTTCGGTTAAAATAGCTTTTAAGTTTTGCATTACCATTTCCGTTTCCCTGGCAATATCATCGGTAATCAATTCACCGGTTTCTGGATGCATGGCAACCTGTCCAGATGTATACAGCATGTTTCCGTATAAAACAGCTTGATTATAAGGTCCAATGGGAGCTGGTGCATTAGGAGTATTTATTATTTTCTTCATAAGTGCAATGTATTTGTTTATAATCTTCGGTCTGGCTCACGACGCTTATCGTACTTAATATCACTCAAGATAGACGATTTAATTCCGACAAAAAAGTACCACGCAGTATTGATACTTCCAATGGGGGTCCAGTTAAAGCTAAGCTGCCAGCTTTCAAGATCTCGTTGAAATCGGAACTGAGTTAGAGTGACACCCTTGTTTCTAAAATCATACCCTGAAGACATTCCTACTGTCCATCTTGGCGAAAGCTCAACATTAGTACTAAACATGAGAGACTGAGAGGAAATTTCATTTTCCCGCCTCGTATTTGAATAGGTGATTGTATACGCCAACCGCAGATTCCAAGGAATACTATAGTTATACCAAGATTTATCTGCTTTTTTCTCCTCTCGGTCTTTGGGGGGGTCATTTAAACTGTTGTCATTGATATTTGTTCCATCTCCAAACAGATCATCGGGCCTACCTCCATTACGAAAGGTATCATTGTTAAAACGATTCTCGTCCGTATCATTGTCCCTCCCTTCAAAATCCTTGCTTGAGAATGAGTAGTTCATACTAATATTAGCATTGGTCAACCTAAACAGGCTCCCGCCATTATTAATATTGAATTTATCAATTCGAGTATTGTTATTGTCCAGCGCATAGGGATCTAGCGTTCCGTTGAAATTAAAATCTAATTTTTCAACAATTGGGATACTCCCTGTAAAGCGTACTGGGCTCCAATTCAAGGAGTCTGCAGAAAGCGAATATCCGGTTGAAAAGTTCAAGTTGTTTAATAAAACCACCTTTTTGGGTTCTGTGGCTGTTGTATCTCTATCGCGCACTTTAGCCTCAAGGGTATTACTCAACGAAAGGCCTATACTACTTGAAAAATCATTACTTGGTGCACCAAACAGGGTGTTTTGAAAACGAGAATATTCAACAATTTGTGCATCAACCTCTGGATCGGCACTTTGAATGGTATAATCATCATAAAACTGATCAAATCCTGGGCTGATACTGTAGCTTATGGAAGGCCGCATAACATGCCTTATTTTCTGTATTTTACGATCATCTCCAAGATTAAAGGTTCCATATATAGTAGTTCCCAAACTGGTAGAAAAATTATACGTACGGTAACTATCGAATCCGGGCACTGTGTCTTGTACTACCGCGCCAGCACCGTCATTGGCATCAACATCAAAAGATTCTCTAAAGGTTTTAAAAACCCATGTTTCCTGAAAGTTTGTACTCGCCGAAGCACTCAGATATTTTAACACTTTAAAGTTGGTACTAATAGGAATGGTATGTCGTATACCAATTCGGGCATCATCAAACATTTCAGATTTCCCAAAAAGCGAATCTACCGTTTGAATTCTGTTTTCTCCTGTGACATCATACTGAAAGTTGATATTTTGAACAATGCCCTTTTTAGCACCAGTTTTGGGTGCAAATGGAAAAATCCTCGAAACACTCGCATTGAAGTTGGGGAGAGATAAATTAATCTGTTCTGTGTTGGTGTTTTGCGAATGTGTGGCCGCTACAGTAAGGTTCACTTGCGGATCCCCTTCAAAGCTTTTAGAGTAAGATACAGACGAGCTTAATGTGTTCACCAAAGCACTGGCATTGTTGGTTTGATTAATAGACTGTTGAAAGAATCTACTACTCCCTAAGTTAACCGATGCAGAGAAACGAGAGCTTGGATTGGACTTAGGATCTTGATTATGACTCCACCGAATATTATAAACAGAACTTTGACTAAAATCTGGAAAACCACGCTCACTATTGATCAAACTTTCAAATCGAATGCTAACATTTCCTCGAAACTTATAGCGTAATGCATAAGCAGATTCTGCTCTCAGTCCATAGCTTCCGTTGGTATAATAATCGCCTAAGATGGTTAGATCTAGAAAATCATTAATGGCAAAGTAATACCCTCCGTTTTGAAAGAAGAATCCACGGTTGTTGTTTTCTCCAATGGTAGGAATGATAAATCCAGAAGTTCTGTCTTCGGTTAATGGAAAGTATGCAAAGGGAAGTCCAATAGGAGTAGGGACGTCGGCAATGAACATATTGGTAAGCCCCGTAACTATTTTCCGTTTAGGCACAAATTTCGCGCGCCTCGTGTAAAAATAATATTCTGGATCATCGATATTCTCTGAGGTCGTAAACTTCACATTTTTTAGGAAAACAACCGAATCATTCTCTTTCTTGGTTACCTCTGCAATAACATTGAATCCATTCTGCTCCGTTCTGGAATTATAAACAAGCGCCTTTTCCGTATCAAAATTAAAGCGAAGAGAATCGGGTTCAATAGTATTGTTTGCTTGCACAAAAACTGGCTTTTGAGAATACACACCACCACTGTCAATCCCTTTGGCATAGACTTCGTTCTTTGTATAATCAAGAATGATAAGCCCCGCATCTATACGCATATCTTCATAAATAACATAGGCTTTGTTATACATATAGACCTTATTATTTAGGCGATCTAGATATACATAATCCTCTCCATAGTAGTCTACTACATCACTCAATAGCTCTTTTTCAGGAATAATGGTATCCGTTTTTACCGTATCAATAACTTCCTCATTAATCTCATCGATAATGTTTTTTATTGGGATTGAAACAGTATCTGTTTCTTGGGTGGTTTGCGTGGGAATAACAACATCATTCTTTGGGGGAATGTCTTGCGAATACATTATATAACTGCTTAGGAGCAGAAAAAAAAGTAGGACAGGTAAATTTCGCCTTTGTGTTTGCAATGCTACGATGCTATTATTTTGTAGTTTTGGCTTAGTTTTTGAAAGCTCAAAATTAAGCATATTTTTCGTGCTGTGTTTTTTAAAAATGAATTTTTAAAATATCAACTTTGTTATTACGTTATTCTCTATTATGAAAACGAAACTTATTTTCACTTTCGTACTTGTTTCAGGCTTCATTTTTTTCACGTCTTTTTCGTTGTACAATAATGATACCACAAAGCCATTTATTGTTGTCTTAGATGCAGGACACGGAGGAAAGGATTTCGGAAACATTGGAAATGGATATAAAGAGAAGGACATTGCTCTGGATGTTACCCTACAGGTTGGCAAATTGCTAGAAAAAGAACCTGGATTTCAGGTTATTTACACTCGTTCTACCGATGTTTTTATTGAATTAAATGAAAGGGCTCCTATTGCCAATAAAGTCGATGCAGATATCTTTGTGTCCATTCACTGTAATTCTCACCATACCCAAGCCTATGGGGCTGAGACATTTGTGATGGGATTAGCCAAGAGCGCCAATAATCTGAATACCGCAAAAAAAGAAAACGAAGTAATTTTCTTGGAAGAAAACTATGAAGAAAAGTACATGGGCTTTGACCCTTCTTCTCCACAATCATTGATAGGCCTTACGTTATTGCAAGAAGAGTATTTAGATCAAAGTGTGATGCTGGCAGGTTTGATTCAGAATAATATGGTCAATAACCTGAAACGAAAAGACCGAAGCGTAAAACAAGATGTTTTTTGGGTACTACATCATTCGTATATGCCAAGTATTCTTGTTGAACTAGGTTTTCTAACCAACAATAAAGAAGGCCCGTATATTAATTCAAAGAAAGGGCGTAGGGAAATGGCTCGTGAAATTGCCAATGGTATCATTACCTATAGAAAAAACATTGCCTTAGCAACAAGTGATGCTCAAAACCCAGAAATCACCGATGAAGAAATTCAAGAGGCTATAGATACTACCGAAGAGAATATCTATGAAGATGTGATATTCAAAGTACAGCTAGCTGCAAGTAAAAAGAAATTAGCTACTAAGCCATATAATTTTAAAGGGCTCAAAGAGATAAGCCGAAATAAAGAAGATGGTCTATACAAATATTACTACGGAGAAACATCCGACTTCAACAAAATACAACTAATGAAGACCTTTGCTCGAGAGAAGGGTTACGATTCTAGTTATGTTGTTGCCTTTAAAAATGGGGAAAAGGTCAAACTTTCTGACATCCTAAAATCAGCAGATAAATAGAGCGTTTTTCTATATTTATTTCTAAATTTGTTTGAAACATAAACATTAGCCTTTGAAACTTTCAAAAGAAGTAAAAACAGGAATTCTTGCTTTAGGTGCTATTTTGCTTTTCATCTTTGGCTATAGCTTTTTAAAAGGCACCAACCTTTTTGCCAAGAACCGAATGTTCTATGTAAAATATGAGAACGTGGAAGGGCTTGCAAAATCTGCTCCTGTGACTATAAACGGACTACAAGTAGGAAAAGTTCAAGATATTAATTTCGGAAATAAAGAAGGAGGGCTCGTTGTAACCTTTACGGTGGACAGTGATTTTGTCTTCTCCAGAAATAGTATTGTTCAAATATATAGTAGCGGGTTTATTGGAGGAAATAATTTAGGTATTGTTCCTGAGTATGATCCCAATAACATAGCACAACGGGGTGATACCCTCAAAGGCGAAATATCCAAAGGGATTTTGGACGCCGTTAGTGAATCGCTAGGCCCATTAGAAAAGAAGGTGGAAAACACCTTGGCGGGATTGGACACATTGTTTGCCGGTATCAGCGAAATTTTGGATGATAAAACACGTAGTGATCTTAAATCCACCATTTCTAACTTAAATCAAACAATGGGGTCTTTTAAGAATGCCTCAAGAAATATCGATAAATTATTAGCCAGTAATGAGGGTAAATTAAACAACACCTTCTCCAACTTGGAAGTAACCACAGAAAACTTTGCACGCTTTTCAGATTCATTGGCACAAATAGAGACGGGTGCCTTGGTAGCGCAAATTGAAGATGTCTTGAGTGGATTTAATACGATCGTAGCCAACATCAATGACGGAAAGGGTAGTGTAGGGAAGTTGTTGAATGATGAAGCGCTTTATGATAATCTAGAAGGTGCCTCTCGTCAACTAGAACAATTACTTCAAGATGTAAAATTGAACCCTAAACGATATGTCAATATTTCGGTTTTTGGCAAAAAGCAAAAAGAGTTTGTAACGCCAGAGAACCCAGATCAATAGTCTATGGAATACCTTCCTAATATAGTTTTTTTATTAGCCCTGGTTGTTGGAATAGGATACTTTACCAAGAATATTAGAAAAGTAATCCGAAATATTAAATTAGGGCAATCAATACCCAAGGTAGATCAGAAAAAACAACGATGGAATAATGTGTTCCGCATTGCATTAGGCCAATCCAAAATGGTTGTTAGACCCATATCTGGGGCTATGCACATATTTGTATATCTAGGTTTTATTATTATCAATATTGAGGTCATTGAAATTATTATAGATGGCCTTTTTGGAACACACAGGGTACTTTCCTTTTTGGGACCCCTATATGATGTTCTCATAGGCATTTTTGAAGTTCTAGCCCTTTTGGTTATTATAGGAATTGGCACGTTTTGGGTGCGTAGAAATATTCAAAGAATCAAGAGATTTTGGTCTCCAGAAATGAAAGGCTGGCCAAAAAATGACGCCAATTACATTTTATATTTTGAAACGATATTAATGATATTGTTTCTAACCATGAATGCGGCGGACCTTAAATTACAGGGCCTTGGGGTCGCTCATTATTCAGAAGTAGGAGCGTTTCCTATAAGTCAATACCTAGTTCCCCTGCTAGACAATTTTTCAGAAACAACACTAATACTTATTGAGCGTAGCGCCTGGTGGCTGCATATTTTGGGGATGTTAGTGTTCCTTAATTACCTGTACTTTTCCAAGCATTTGCATATTATATTAGCATTTCCAAATGTGTACTTCGGAAAGGTAGACCCTCCCGGAAAGTTAAAGAACTTGGAATCTGTAACTAATGAAGTGAAATTAATGATGGACCCAAATGTTGATCCTTTCGCCGCTCCGGCTGAAGGTGCAGAGGTTCCTGCAAAATTTGGGGCTAGTGATGTATTGGATCTTAATCAGATTCAATTACTTAATGCCTATACCTGTACCGAATGTGGTCGCTGCACGAGTGAATGTCCAGCAAATCAAACAGGAAAGAAATTATCGCCTAGAAAGATCATGATGGATACACGTGATCGATTGGAAGAAGTTAGTAAGAATATAGACAAGAACGGATCTTTTGAGCCTGACGGAAAGCAATTGCTGGATGATTATATCACCCGCGAAGAACTTTGGGCATGTACCACATGTAACGCCTGTGTTCAAGCTTGTCCAGTAAGCATAGATCCATTATCCATTATTATGGATATGAGACAATATTTGGTGATGGAGCAATCTGCGGCACCCAATGAATTGAATATTACTATGACTAATATAGAGAATAATGCCGCACCCTGGCCGTTCAATCAAATGGACAGAGCCAATTGGATAAATGAAGATTAGGAAGAAAGTATTATTGTTTTTTGTTATAGCCTTGGGTATTGGTTTCAGTATGCATGCGCAACAGCGGGACTATCGAAAGGATTCGTTGCAATTCAAAGTATATACAAGACTTTACGTTGACACAAACTTGGGAATTGATTCCGTCGTTGTTAAAAAGGTTTTCTGTGACTTTTGTTCTGACACACAAACCGAGTTCTTACGAAACGAAGCCTATAAAATGACACTGATAGAACGGTATAATCCCAAGTATCAGCAGCCAGGCGAACACCGCGTAGCACTATATATGCGTTACAGCAAAGACTTTTTTAAAAAACTAAATAGCAACGAATGAGTAAAGAGGATATGGAGAATCTGTTAAGTAATAAGGAAGAAGACGGAAAAACGGTTAGTCCAATTCTACCAGAGGGAGTTAAGAACTACCTTATCGATATTGACGGAACCGTTGGAGATGATATTCCAAATGAGGAACCTGAACGCATGGCAACAGCCAATTTTTATCCAGATGCCTTAAAAACATTGAATAAATGGTACGACGATGGGCATATAATTTGTTTTTTCACCTCGCGTACAGAAGAACATAGAGAAGTAACCGAAAAGTGGCTGGAAGAATGCGGGTTTAAATACCATTCTATGGTCATGGGCAAACCCCGTGGTGGAAATTACCACTGGATCGATAATCATCTAGTTAAAGCCACCCGCTATAAAGGGAAGTTCACCGAATTGGTGGAAAAGAAAGTGACAATAGAAGTATTTAAAGATTAACAGTCGAGATATGAGTGAGGCAATAAAAGTCCCTACAATGGCCGAGTATTTAGCACAAGGAAAGCAGCCTGAAGTGTTATTTTGGGTTGGATGTGCTGGAAGTTTTGATGATCGAGCGAAAAAGATTACCAAAGCCTTTGTGAAAATACTCAACAGGGCCAATGTGGATTTTACCGTGCTGGGTACAGAAGAAAGCTGTACTGGCGACCCTGCAAAACGAGCTGGGAATGAATTTTTATTTCAAATGCAGGCAATGACCAACATTGAGGTGCTAAATGCCTATGAAGTAAAAAAAATTGTAACTACCTGTCCGCATTGCTTTAACACCTTAAAAAATGAATACCCTGAACTGGGGGGTGAGTTTGATGTGATGCATCACACCCAATTTTTAAAATCCCTTCTCAACGAAGGAAGGTTGCGGGTTGAAGGGGGTAAATTTAAAGGGAAAAGAATTACGTTTCACGATCCTTGCTATTTAGGAAGGGCCAATAATGAATACGAAGCTCCGCGTGAATTACTTCAGAAATTAGAAGTAGAGTTGATAGAAATGAAACGATGTAAGACGAAGGGATTATGTTGCGGTGCTGGAGGAGCGCAGATGTTTAAAGAACCTGAAGCCGGTGATAAGGATATAAACGTAGAACGCACCGAAGAAGCCATTGAAACACAACCTAAAATTATTGCAGCGGGATGCCCTTTCTGCAATACAATGCTTACAGATGGCGTTAAGTCAAAAGAAAAAGAAACTGATATTCAAGTAATGGATATCGCCGAGATGATTGCTAATGCAGATGATTTATAAAAAATGCTAACAGATTTTAATAACTTACCCGATGATTCCAGAATTTGGATTTATCAATCCAACCGAAAATTAAGCGATACCGAAATTGCCGAAATAGAAGGCAAGACAGCCCCTTTTTTAGAACAATGGACGGCTCATGGAACGGATCTTGAAGCTGGATTCGAGATAAAATATGGTCGCTTTATTGTTATAGGGTTAAATCAAACCAATGCATCTGCTTCTGGATGTAGCATTGATGCTTCCGTTCGATTTATTCAATCACTTGAAAAAGAATACGAGATCGATTTACTTGACAAAATGAACGTCACTTTTTACTCAGGTGACTATATAGCTCATAAGCCTCTTATTGAATTTAAGAAAATGGCAAAAGCGCGATCTGTGTCCAAAAACACGATAGTTTTTAATAATTTGGTAAATACCAAAGCTGAATATTTAGAAAACTGGGAAATTCCTGCAAAAGAGAGTTGGCACAATCGATTTTTAGCATAGTTTTTGTATCTTTCACTGTATGAAAAAATTGCTTCGAACCTCACTTTTTATACTATGTAGCCTACCTATTTTCTCACAGCAAATTAATCCGCTGATTGTCGGTGACGACATAGAAAATCAACAGAAATGGGTCGATAGTTTGTATGGAAACATGTCTCTTCAGGAAAAGATTGGGCAGTTATTTATGGTGGATGTGTTTTCCAGTGACCCCGCTTCAAAAACAGATAAAATAAAAGAACTTATAGCCAATCAATATATTGGGGGAGTTATTTTCTCGAAAGGCGGTCCCAAACGACAAACCAAACTCAATAATGAATATCAGAGTTTATCTAAGATACCACTGCTTGTGGGTATGGATGCCGAATGGGGGCTAGCTATGAGATTAGATTCTACTTTTGCATACCCTTGGAATATGACACTTGGAGCCATAACCGATAACAGTATAGTAGAAAAGGTAGGCCAACGTATTGGTGAGCACTCCAAACGATTGGGGGTACATATTAATTTTGCCCCAGTTGTTGATATTAACACCAATCCTAAAAATCCAATAATTGGTAATAGATCTTTTGGAGAAGATAAAGAGAATGTAACTCTAAAAGCACTCGCTTTTATGAAAGGCATGCAAAGTGCCGGTGTATTGGCCAATGCCAAGCATTTCCCTGGGCATGGTGACACCGATCAAGATTCGCATAAAACATTACCTACGATACCTTTTGATAGAGAAAGGTTGGATTCGGTGGAGCTATATCCATATAAAAGAATGATTCAAGATGGGTTGAGTAGCGTTATGGTGGCTCATTTGAATATTCCATCTTTGGAAGAAAAACATGATTTTCCATCTTCTTTGTCTGAAAATATTGTGACTGAAATTCTACAGATAGAATTAGGTTTTAACGGACTTATATTTACCGATGCCTTAAATATGAAAGGGGCGTCTAATTTTAAAAAGCCTGGTGAGATTGACTTAGCAGCTTTTATGGCTGGAAATGATGTCCTATTGATTTCAGAAGATATTCCTAAAGCACATCAACTGTTGGTTAATGCCTACCGTCAGGAAACAATTTCTGAAGAAAGACTGGCGCATTCAGTAAAGAAAATATTATATGCTAAATACAAAGTAGGGCTATATGATTATACTCCCATTGAAGCAGAAAATATTGTAGAAGACCTTAATGCAGTGATTGATGATGTATTGTATGAAGAAGCCATGGAGAATGCGTTAACGGTTATTAAAAATCAAGACCAAGTATTACCTATAAAAGACATTCAAAAAGCGAAAATAGCCTATGTGAATTTTGGTGATGACTCGGGAAAGGCATTTTTAAACCAATTGGACAAATATGCAAAAGTAGATTGGGTTAAAGCCTCTAGTTTAGATGCGTATATTCAAAGGCTAAAAAAATATGATTATGTAATCATTGGTTTCCACAGATCCAATGCCAACCCATGGAAAGATTATAAGTTCACCGAAAAGGAATTAGTGTGGATATATGAAATTGCTCGAACTAACAAAGTTATACTGGATGTATTTGCAAGACCGTATGCCATGTTAGACTTAAAAACTACGACTAATTTTGAGGGTATCATTTTGTCCTATCAAAATAGTAAAGTTTCTCAGGAATTGTCGGCACAATTAATTTTTGGAGCGAGAAAAGCGACAGGAAAACTCCCAGTTTCCCTGGGTGAGGACTTTCCATTAAATACCCAAATAGAAGTAGAGTCGATTCGAAGATTGCAATACGGCGTCCCAGAGAGTGTTGGTGTCAATAGTGAAAAGCTTAAAAAAATAGATTCCTTGGCTCGAATTGGGTTGTGGGCAGACATGATGCCCGGAGCACAAATTGTAGTAGCAAGAAAAGGAAAAGTTATTTACAGTAAGAACTTTGGACATCATACACCTGATAAAAAACGAAGAGTAGCCGATGATGACATTTACGATGTAGCTTCCTTAACAAAGATACTAGCAACACTTCCTATGATCATGGAACTCATGGATAGAGGTGTTATCTCCATGGATACAAAACTTTCGGAAATGCTTCCCGAATACAAGAATTCCAACAAAGCCAATATAACGGTGAAAAGGATGCTGTCTCATACCGCCCGATTCAGAGCGTGGATTCCTTTTTATATTCAAACCTTAGATACAGTTACCAAAAAACCTTCGACTAAGTACTATTCTAACGAAAAGGATGACGAATTCACCATTAAAGTGGCTAATGAGCTTTATATGCGGGAGGACTACAAGGATAGCATTTTTGAAGCCATTAAAGAAAGTGATCTTAGAGAACGAAGGGGTTATAAATACAGCGACCTTCCTTATTATATTCTAAAAAAATACCTTGAAGAATTCTATGGAACTGGTTTGGATAATTTGGTCCAACGTAATTTATACGAATCGTTAGGGGCAAATTATACAACCTATCTACCACTCGCCAAGTTTAAGAAAGAGGACATTCCACCTACCGAAGATGATCAATATTTTCGAATGCAGAAAGTACAGGGCTATGTGCACGACCAAGGAGCTGCAATGCTAGGTGGCGTAAGCGGACATGCAGGCTTATTTAGTAATGCAAATGATATTGCTAAAATCATGCAAATGTATTTATGGAAGGGCTTTTATGGAGGTAGACGCTATTTTAAACCAGACATTTTAGATGCTTTTAATACCTGTTACTATTGTGAAGATGATGTTCGACGAGGGGTCGGTTTTGACAAACCCCAATTAGGAGATGTAGGACCCACCTGCGGTTGTGTCTCAATGACTAGCTTTGGACATAGCGGATTTACGGGAACCTTTACCTGGGCGGATCCTGAGGAGGAAATTGTTTATGTTTTTCTTTCAAATAGAACATATCCTTCGGCAGATAATAGAAAGATCATAGGCAGCAACTTGAGAAGTAACATTCAGGAAGTTATTTACGAAGCCATTATTAGAGACGAACCCGTAACCCCAAATTCTACGGACGCCAAAACTGAGGATAAAGACAAAACAAACCAAGACAAATGAAAATTGCTATAGTATGTTATCCAACCTTTGGAGGTAGCGGTGTTGTTGCTACCGAATTAGGCATCGCTTTGGCCGAACGAGGCCATGAAATACACTTCATTACCTATAAACAACCGGTGCGGTTAGAACTGTTATCTCATAATATTCATTTTCACGAAGTTTCGGTACCACAATACCCGCTTTTTCAGTATCAACCTTATGAACTTGCGCTTTCTAGTAAATTGGTAGATATGGTTCGGCTGTATAAAATTGATCTTTTGCATGTGCATTATGCCATTCCGCATGCCTATGCAGGGTATATGGCTAAGAAAATGTTAGAAGAAGAGAATATCTATATTCCCATGGTAACCACCCTACATGGAACGGATATTACGCTTGTGGGAAATCACCCTTTTTACAAACCTGCCGTAACCTTTAGCATTAATAAAAGTGACGTAGTGACCTCTGTTTCTCAAAGCCTTAAGGATGACACACTACGTTTATTTGATATAAAGAACGAAATCAATGTGGTTCCAAACTTTATTGATATCGATAAATACAACAACACTTTTACCGATTGCCAACGTGAACTCATGGCAGATGAGAATGAGCGGATTATCACCCACATTAGTAATCTTAGAAAAGTAAAACGCATTGATGATGTCGTTGAAGTTTTTGATCGTATTCAGAAACAAATACCTTCAAAACTTATCATAGTAGGAGAGGGCCCAGAAAAGGAACCAGCCGAGGAGTTATGTAGAAAGAAAGGGATCCAAGACAAAGTACTTTTCTTGGGTAATAGTTCCGAAATTAATAAGATACTTTGTTTCTCTGACCTCTTTTTATTGCCTTCTGAAAAGGAAAGTTTCGGATTGGCAGCTTTGGAAGCAATGGCGAGTGGAGTCCCTGTAATATCAAGTAATACAGGAGGTTTGTCTGAAGTAAATTTACAAGGAGAAAGTGGCTTTTTGAGTAATGTAGCGAATGTATCTGAAATGGCTCAGAATGCCATCAAGATTTTGGAAGATGATGAAGTACTTCTTCGATTTAAAAAACGAGCAAAAGAGGTTGCCAAAAAATTCGATACCAAAAATATAGTACCACTTTACGAAGCTATGTATGAAAATGCCTTGAACGGCATCATGTTATAAGTGCTTTATGAAGGGAATTCCTAGAATTGATAGCGCACACCTAGTGCTATATCAAAATCTACATCATTTCGGGCATTCCCAAAACCAACTTCAGGCCTAAAATCGAGTGATAACAAAAGAGGGAAGTCGAAATCATACTCAATACCTATGTCCCCTGCAACAAATAAAAAGGTACCATCTGAACGGGTCGACGTTGTGTCAACACTAACAACACCTGCACCACCTCCGGCTCCTGCATACCAATTAAAGTTGCCATCCAATTGCCAAACCCACTGAAATAAACCAGCTAGTTTAAAAGAATCTACATTGTCATTGGTGTGCCAGCTCAGTCCAAATTCCAGTCTATTATTATCCAAAATAGCGCGCTGATAGTTTATCTCGGTGCCAAATCCATCACTATCTCCCAATCGTAAACCGATGGCATTATCTGCAATGTTTTGTGATACAGCATTTAGAGAGAAAAACACAGAGGCAAGCGTCAATAAAACGTACTTTTTCATAAATTGATCTTTTATTTCTTAACGCTACATTGATTGAACTATTGTAATAACCGAACCATTAACGTACCCGTCTTATATTCATTTTTGGAAGTTTAATAGGGCAGCTCCCTTGGGTTTTTTACCTTTACGAAACAAGCATGAACCAAATATTCCAAAAATTTCAGGAAGATTTTGAAGGTGAATTTCATTTCGATGATTTACACAAGATTCTATACGCCACAGATGCTTCGGTATATAGAATGCTACCACTGGCTGTGGCTTTCCCTAAAACCCATCGGGATATTGAACGTCTAATCGCTTTTGCGGCTAAACACGATACATCCATAGTTCCACGCACAGCGGGAACTTCTTTAGCAGGTCAGTGTGTAGGAGAAGGCATCATAGTAGATGTTTCAAAGTATTTTACAGAAATTATTTCCCTAGATATTGAAAACAAAACAGTGACAGTGCAGCCAGGGGTTATACGTGATGAACTCAATAGTTATTTAGAAGAATTTGGGTTGTTTTTTGGCCCAAACACATCTACCTCAAATAGGTGTATGATAGGAGGGATGGTTGGAAACAATTCAAGCGGGACTACCTCAATACAATATGGTGTTACCAGAGACAAAGTACTTCGATTGAAAACAATACTATCTAATGGTGAAACCGCTATTTTTGAACCCTTATCTCGAAATGCCTTTCAGAAGAAAATATCTTTAGACTCTATGGAAGGGTCTATATATAGAACCATTCAGAAGGAATTAGAAGATGAAACGGTTCAAAAAGAGATCACTGATCAATTTCCGAAACCAGATATACATCGAAGAAATACTGGCTATGCCTTAGATACATTACTGGACAATACCATTTTTGGCAATTCGGAGGCGCCCATTAATCTATGTCAATTATTATGTGGCAGTGAGGGAACCTTGGCATTCACCACCGAGATAACATTGAAATTGGATGCCCTACCGCCTAAATACACAGCCATGGTAACTGCACATTATGGTGCGTTGTCAGATTGTTTACAAGACGTTACGGTTTCTATGAAACACAATTTGTTCACTTGTGAAATGATTGATGATGTTATTCTAGATTGTACCAAAAACAATAGCAAGTTTGATGCATATCGATTTTTTATCCAAGGAAACCCCAAAGCACTTCTCCTAATGGAATTAAAGGCGGAGACACAAGTTGAACTAGAAGAACAGATCGCTGCCTTGCTTAACTCATTAAAGGTGTCTAATAAAAGTTACCATTACCCTATATTGAAGGGAGAAGAAGTCGATATGGTCATGGAGCTTAGGAAAGCGGGACTCGGTCTTCTTGGAAATTTAGTGGGCGATAGAAAAGCAGTGGCTTGTATTGAGGATACTGCGGTTGCTCTTGAAGATCTTCCGGAGTATATAGCAGCTTTTTCTGAATTAATGGAGGGTTATGGGCAAAATGCGGTGTATTATGCACATGCGGGAGCTGGAGAGCTTCATTTGCGCCCAATTCTAAACTTAAAAGAACAGCAAGATGTAGCATTTTTTAGAAGAATAACGACGGATGTGGCTGCGCTGGTTAAGAAATATCAAGGTTCTTTTTCGGGAGAGCATGGCGATGGTATTGTACGAAGTGAATTTCTTTCCATGATGATTGGTGAAAAGAACTATGCCTTACTCGGAAAGATCAAACACGCCTTTGACCCTCATCAAATCTTTAATCCAGGTAAAATAGTAGCTGCCCTTCCCATGGACAAGTCCCTACGATATGAACCCAACAGGGAAGAACCTGTTGTTTCCACGTTTATGGATTTTGGTGATTCGGAAGGAATACTTCGTTTGGCTGAAAGCTGTAATGGTAGTGGAGATTGTAGAAAGACGCATCATACTCAGGGAGCTATGTGCCCAAGCTATCATGCGACTTTAAACGAAAAAGACACCACTAGAGCAAGAGCCAATGCATTGCGCGAGGTATTGACCCATGGATTGGGAGAAAATAAGTTTAACTCAACTGTATTAAAGGAAGCCTTTGATCTTTGCTTGAGTTGTAAGGCATGCTCCAGCGAATGTCCAAGTAATGTTGATATTGCCACTGCCAAAACTGAATTTCTATATCAATATCGTTTGGACAAAGGAAATAGCCTTTCCGATACTATATTTATACAGAGTACAAAGTTTAAAACATTGCACTCATTTTCGTTAATTGTCAATAGTAAATGGCTCGCTCCACTATTTAAGCAGATAAGTGGTATTGCATCAAAAAGAAGCTTACCCAAAATTTCCGAAAAACCTTATTATAAACAATCCTTTATTCCTGTAAACAATAAAGGTCCATTTTTGAAAAATGTCGTTTTGTTTATTGATGAATTTTGCAATTACTTGGAGCCAGATATTGCCAGAGACGCCCATATACTATTGTCTAAGCTAGGATATAATGTCACAGTGGTTAGTCATTTAGATAGTGCGCGTGCTTTAATCTCTAAAGGCTTTTTAAAAGAAGCAAAGATACTGGTGGACAAAAACATCCATTTCTTAAAAGACAAAATTTCTCAAGATTGCCTTTTAGTTGGGATAGAACCTTCTGCTATTCTTGGCTTTAGAGATGAGTATGTTCGCTTGGCCCATGATAAAGAAAGTGCCAAAGACATAGCAAAACATACCTTTTTAATAGAAGAGTTTCTCTCCCAAGAGATTGAAGAAGGTTCAATTACGGCCGCTCAGTTTACTTCGGAAGAAGAAGACATCAAAATTCATGTACACTGCCATCAGAAGGCGTTAAGTCATCAGAAGCATACGTTTGATATATTGAATCTTCCAGACAATTATAAACCAACCATCATTAATTCAGGTTGTTGTGGCATGGCTGGGAGTTTTGGTTACGAAAAATCACATTATGAACTTAGTATGCAAATAGGGGAACTGAAATTGTTTCCTTCCGTTAGAAAAACTAAGAAAGAAACAATCATCGCTGCCAATGGAACTAGTTGCCGCCATCAAATCAAAGATGGAACAGAGCGGGAAGCACTGCATCCGGTGACCATTTTAAAGAATGCCCTTATTGTTTAATTTTTAATGACAACGGAATCTATTGTCTGGGTATAATTGACAGACCCATTATTTTTAATATTGGATTGTAAGATTTACATTTGTTGAAAACCACTGTATGGCCGGAAATTCTTTTGGTACTATATTCAAGCTAACTACATTTGGAGAGTCACATGGAGAGGCCATTGGAGGTGTCATAGATGGGTGTCCCGCAGGGCTTCCAATAGATATGGAAGCGATTGAAGCTGAAATGAAACGCCGCATGCCTGGACAGTCTTCCATTGTGACCCAGCGGAAAGAACCAGATTCGGTTCGTTTTTTATCAGGAATTTTTGAAGGACGTACTACGGGAACTTCCATTGGATTCATTATTGAAAACACCAACCAAAAATCTAAAGACTATTCACATATAAAAGATAGCTACAGACCTTCTCATGCAGACTTCACCTATGACAAGAAATATGGGGAGCGTGACTACCGTGGCGGAGGAAGATCATCTGCTAGAGAAACCGCATGCAGAGTAGCAGCTGGTGCTATTGCAAAACAATTATTGAGTTCCATTAAAATCACCGCATATGTTTCTGAGGTAGGGGAGTTATCATTAGACACTCCATATGAATCATTGGATTTTTCAGAAATTGAAAACAATCCTGTACGTACTGCTGATCAAGATATGGCGAAGAAAATGGAAGCCTATATAAAAGACATTAGAAAGCAAGGCGATACAGTGGGAGGGGTTGTATCTTGTGTGATACAAAATGTACCTTCGGGGCTTGGCGAACCTGTTTTTGATAAATTGCATGCTCAATTAGGGAAGGCTATGCTCTCAATTAATGCCGTAAAGGGTTTCGAATTTGGAAGTGGATTTAGTGGGACATCTATGAAAGGTAGTGTCCATAATGATCTTTTTAACGCAGATGGAAGCACAAAAACAAACTTTAGTGGCGGTATCCAAGGGGGCATCAGTAATGGGGAAGACATTTATTTTAATGTTGCATTCAAGCCTGTCGCTACAATTATGAAAACTCAAGAAACTATAGATAAAGAGGGAAATACGGTAGAAATGCAAGGAAAAGGAAGACATGATCCCTGTGTGGTTCCAAGAGCAGTTCCTATTGTTGAGGCAATGGCAGCTTTAGTACTTGCCGATTTTTGGTTGTTAAATAAACTTTCTAAATTGTAAAAAATAACAAAGCATATGAAAAAATTAGCATTACACTGGAAAATACTCATAGGAATGGTCCTAGGAATCGTATTCGGATTTGCAATGACCAGTTTTTCATGGGGCCCAGGAGTTGTCACAGATTGGATTAGTCCGTTCGGTACTATTTTTATCAATTTATTGAAACTGATAGCGATTCCTTTGATTCTTGCGTCTTTGATCAAAGGTATTTCTGACCTTAAAGACATTTCTAAATTTAGAAATATCGGGATCCGTACTATTATTATTTATGTAGGAACTACGGTTATGGCGATTACGGTAGGGCTTTTTCTGGTTAATGTATTCAAACCTGGTGATGGTATTTCGGAAGAAACTATTGAAAGGCTACAACAAACCTATGCCAATTCAAGTGGAGTACAGGACAAACTTGCGGAAGCGGCATCCCAACAAGAAAGTGGTCCGCTACAATTTCTAGTGGATATGGTTCCTAATAATGCCTTTGCGGCAATGGGTGACAATGGACTCATGCTACAAGTGATTGTGTTCGCCATGTTGTTAGGAATAAGCATGCTCTTGATAGGAGAAGAAAGAGCTAAGCCTCTTAAAAGATTATTTGACTCATTAAACGATGTGGTTCTTAAAATGGTCGATTTAATTATGTTGACAGCACCATATGCGGTATTCGCTTTGTTGGCAAACGTAGTGGTTTCTTCTGGGGATCCAGATCTTCTTTATGCATTACTTCGATACGCAATGACTGTGCTTGTGGGTCTGCTCATAATGATTTTGCTCTATATGATTATTGTAAGTGTGTATACTAAGAAAAATCCGATATGGTTCTTGAAACAGATTAGCCCAGCTCAGCTATTGGCTTTTTCAACCAGTTCGAGTGCGGCGACACTTCCTGTTACTATAGAAAGGGTGGAAGAACATATTGGCGTAGATAAAGAAGTTTCTAGTTTTGTGCTTCCCGTGGGAGCCACAATCAATATGGATGGAACAAGTTTATACCAAGGTGTTGCTGCAGTATTCGTTGCACAAGCGTTGGCATTTGACCTTGCGTTTTCTGATCAATTGATTATAGTCTTGACTGCACTTCTGGCCTCAATAGGTTCGGCTGCGGTACCAGGAGCAGGTATGGTGATGTTGGTTATTGTGTTGGAAGCCATTGGATTTCCCGCAGATAGATACGCAATTGCCTTGGCACTCATCTTTGCAGTAGATAGACCCTTGGACATGTGCAGAACTGTAGTAAATGTTACGGGAGATGCAATGGTCTCAATGGTCGTTGCTAAATCGGTTGGAAAACTGGGTGAACCCCATGTTGAAAATTGGGATGACCATTTAGACGAAGTAAAATAGATAGATACACTAAAAAAAGCCGCTCATTACAGCGGCTTTTTTTAGTAATATACTTATTGATAACTTATCCTTCCTTCTGAATTTCAACAGCATGAGGGTAGGGGATTTCTATACCAGCAGCATCGAGAGCGTCTTTTGCCCTTTCTAAGGTTTCAAAATATACATCCCAATAATGTTCCGGTTTAACCGAAGGCCGTACCGCGAAATTAACAGAGCTATCCGCCAATTCACAGACTTCTACTAAGGGTTCTGGATCGGATAATACTTTTTCCTGAGAAGTAAGAACATTCATAAGCACCTCCTTGGTTTGTTTAATATTAGCATCATATGAAACACCTATTACATGAAACACCTTTAAAATTCCTTCTTCGGTATAATTGGTTATGTTTCCGTTAGAAAGAATTCCATTGGGAACAATTACCAGTTTGTTTTCTGGCGTAATTATTTTAGTAGTAAAGATTTCAATATCCTTTACATTTCCCAATTCGCCTTGAGCTTCGATCAAATCTCCAATTTTAAAGGGCTTAAAGATCATGATCATTACACCGCCTGCAAAGTTAGAAAGCGAGCCTTGAAGTGCCATACCAATGGCCAAACCTGCAGCGGCCAGAATTGCAGCAAACGAGGTGGTCTCAATCCCTAAATTCCCAAGAATTGCCACCACTAAAAGTATTTTCAGGATCCAACTCATTAGGTTGACTAGAAACTTCTGAAGGCCATTTTCATAGCCTGCCTTCTCCATATAGAGACGCACTGCGCGCACTATTTTCTTAATGATCCAGGCACCAACAATCCATATGACAATGGCTCCAATTACCTTTATGCCATATTCACTCCCTATTTCTATAACTTTGTCTAAAATCTTCTGAAAATCCATACATTTATATTTTGGTAGAACAAAAATAAGATTGAAGCTGTAATTGACCAGTACTTTACCGAAATTTTTTTATTATTACATACTGTAACCGTATCCTACAATAGATACTTCAAGAACGACCAACTATGAATGTTTGTTTTATCATGTATCCATGGCATGAAATGAATCCAGAAGATGATTCTACCTTGGCCATGATTCACGAATTTGTGAAAAGAGGCCATGGAATGGCTATTACCACACCTGCTAACCTCACCATAAGAGATAGTGTTGCATATGCTTTTTGCCGATGTGTGAAACGAAAGGATAAAATTCCTAATTCGTTGAAATCCTTCCATTCAAAAGCAGAGTTTTATGATCAGATGCTACCATTGGCAGGATTTGATGTGATAATCCTTAGAAGTAATCCGCCATTGGATATGATCATGTTAAACTTTTTGGATTCTGTAAAGGATGATGTGTTTATTATGAACGATCTAGACGGAATTCGTCGTGCTAATAATAAATTATACACGGCTGTTTTTGAAGATGAAAAGAATGAAATTACACCTAAGACTCACGTAACTAAGAACAAGGAGTATCTCAAAGAAATTATTAAGGAAGGCCCTGACAGAATGATTCTAAAGCCCCTTAATGGTTATGGAGGTTCTGGAGTTATTCTTATTGAAAAGAGGGCTATGAAAAGTATAAATTCTTTGCTGGATTTTTACATTGATAATAAAGATGGTACTTCCAATTACGTGATATTACAAGATTATATTGAAGGTGCTGATCAAGGGGACGTGCGTATTTTAATGCTCAATGGGAAACCCATTGGTGCAATGAAGCGGGTTCCTGGAGAAGAAGACCACAGATCTAATGTAAGTGCAGGCGGAACTGTTATGAAACATTCGTTAACTGCCCATGAGAAAGAACTCTGTAGACGTATTGGGCCCAAATTGATCAAAGACGGACTTTATTTTGCTGGTATTGATGTAATCAATGGCATGCTAGTAGAAGTCAATGTAATGTCTCCTGGTGGAATTACATATATGAACAGAGTGTATAAAACTCGGATTCAAGAAAAGATCATTGATTTTATTGAAGACAAAGTAATAGAACGTGTTAATGCGTTTGAAAGAAGGCATAAACAAAGAAAACATGTAGATGAGGCTTAATGGAACGATTATCTATTTCAGAAATTATTCAAAAAATCAAGAATGAACAAGCTTTCGAAGCTGTTTCAGATGATTACTCATTTACCATTAAGATTAGCGAATACGTGCCTTATGTCTGTGGTGCAGTACATGACGGACATCAATTCCGAAGAGAACTTTGGGACAATTGCATACATACCGAGTACGACCGCTGGTTTGAAGAAGATCCCTGTACCAAAGAGTTTGTAAAAACCCACCCCATTGTTATCGCAGGTTGCGATAGTCGATTTGAATACGACCTTAATCGAGATCCAGACAATGCAATTTATGAAGATGCCTGGGGGAAAAAACTATGGAAAACCCCATTGCCTCTTGATCAACATCAAAAGAGTCTACAGAAACACACTACCTTTTATTCGGTGGTGGAGGCTCTTATTCAAAAGCTTGAAGAAAAATTTGGCGCCGTTGTGGTCTATGATATGCATTCCTATAATTGGCGTCGATGGGATCGGGAAGTACCCGTAATTAACCTTGGCACGGCTAATATTGACAACAACCGATTTGGAAACTTCGCAGAATCGTGGAGAGCTTCTTTGTCACAATTAGAATTGCCTCATGGTTTGGTATCAACGTCAAAGATTAATGATACATTTCAAGGAAATGGTTATTTTCTGAAATTCATTACTCAAAAATTTAAAAATACCTTAGTTTTGGCGACGGAGTTTAAAAAGGTCTATTGTGACGAACTCCAACAAGTAATATTTCCTGAAGTGGTTTCGGCCATTGAAGAGCAATTACGGGAAAAGATTCAGGCGCATGCCAAATCTTTCTACGAAACCCATAAAAAGTAAGAATGACGTACCCGGAGATGATTATTGAAGCACATCCTAACCTGTACAAGATTGATTCAAACTTGAATAAACTTGTACAGAAAATAGAATTGCTCAATTATATAAATCCAATAAATATTGAGCTTGAGAAGCGTAACTTTTTTGCTTCCAAGTATAATGAAAACCCTTCTTTTAAATATAGGAAGATAGATTTTAATGCACATGCCCTTCAGCAAGAACTGTTTTCACAAGATGTTGATAGTATAGAGGATGAAGCTTCACGTGATTTTTATAGAGATCTTATTTATGATTATTCTGGATTGATACAATGTATCGAAACTATTGGTAGCGGAAAGAAGTTCTACTTTAACTCGTTAAAGTCCTTTGGAACTCCAACCCAGAGAGATGTAGAGAACGCACAGTTTATTTTGCACTTTGAAGATGAGAGTTACGATGAAGAGATGTTTCCCGTATTTAACGCAGATGAAGCCGCAGACTACTTTAATGAATTTGTTAAGCGCTACGATTTCGAGTTTAGAATAAAATTTTCAAACCGACTCTCAGCCGCCGCAATGGTGCAAAACAATACCAGAACATTATTACTTAAAAAGAATCATCGATTTAGTGCCAACCAACTAAAAGTATTGGCGAATCATGAAATAGGGGTTCATTTGGTTACCACCTACAATGGGTTGGATCAATCACTGAAGGTATTCCGAAATGGCTTTCCAAACAATGTAGAAACCCAGGAAGGATTAGCTGTTTTTAGTGAATATATGAGTGGCTGCCTTACGTTGTATCGCTTAAAAGAACTATCCTACCGTGTGCTTGCTGCTGACAGCTTGCGTAAAGGCTTTAATTTTTGCGACACCTTTGATTTATTACACAACCAACACAAACTCAATAGGGAAGAGTCCTATAACATCACCCTTAGAGCACATCGTGGCGGTGGTTTTACTAAAGATTATATGTATCTAACTGGACTGAAGAAAGTCTATGATTACTATAAAAGTGATGGTAATTTAGATACGCTGTTATCGGGAAAAGTATGTCTTGAAAGACGCGATATTATTGAACAATGGCAAAAAGAAGGTTTGGCCTGCGCTCCTAAATATAAGAATCACGCATTCTTTAAAAATGAAAATGAGCATGAAGCCCTCAATTTCATCCTTGAAAATTTGAAGTAACTCATTTCAATCCTTAACAAACTGTTTCTATAAAAATTTTTCTTTCAACTCCGGTGTCGGAATCATACAACTGTCCTTTTTGCCATACCATTTGTACCTATTACGTGCAATGAAGTCATATCCCCAATTGCGCATAAATACGGGAAAAATGATTAATCCATAGAGTAGGGGCCATCCACCAGAAAGGTGTCTAGTGATGCGCAATGCGGCCGTAGATTTTACATAACACTTATTACCCTCTATTAGCAAAATGGAATCTGTACTGGACGTGTCTATGTTGTATTTTTTAATGAGCTTAAGTCCAGGTTCACTCTGAAGCGCAGCAAACTTAAAAAGGTTCTTTGGATCTCGTTGAATAATAAATACAATGGAACTGTTACACAAATTGCATACCCCATCAAAAAGTACAATACGATCTGTGTTTTTTAACAACATTATACCAGTTCTAATTTATCAACGTCAACGTTGGTTGTAAATATTCCATAGTTTACTATGGCCTTATTCTTTTCTATAGTATCAATAGTTCCAATCGCTCTTCCATCTATCATTCGAACACGATCACCTACTTTTAAAGCAACCTTAGGCGCAGGAGGAGCCACTTTCTTGGCCTCTTCTTTCTCCTTTTTCTTTCTTTTACGAATTCCTTCAACCTTCCGTGTGACCTCTTGTTTGACCTTTTTCTCTTTAGCTTTTACATTTTTTTTCTCCTTAGGTGCTACTTTCTTTCGTTTTGTATTCTCCACTAGCACTAGCTTCATGATCTCATCAACTAGTGCTCTTTTCTGCTTATTGTTGAGATAACGTTCGGCGAGGGAATCAAATTTCTTTCCTAGGCTAATATATCTTTGATTGGCATCAAACAATTCTTGATAACGCTCTAGCTTGTTCTGAATTTTAACATTAGTAGCTTCTAACTGCTTGCCTTCCTCTCGTGCTTTTTCTTCTTCTGTTTTTAAAGATTCTGAAGTCTTTCTAAGACGCGATCGCTCTTTTTGAAGATTGGCTATGGTTTTGTCAAATCTAATCTTTCCCCGCTCAATCTTTTTCTTTGCCCTATTTATCAGGCTATAAGGAATACCATTTTTCTGAGCTACTTCAAAAGTAAACGAACTCCCCGCTTCACCAAGCTGAAGGTGAAATAGGGGTTCAAGGCTTCTTGCATCAAACTGCATGTTGGCGTTGGTGGCGTGAGGTAACTCATTGGCCAGTAATTTTAGGTTGGCGTAATGTGTTGTAATGATACCAAAGGCTTCACGTTCATAAAAAACCTCCAGAAAAGTTTCGGCTAGGGCGCCTCCAAGCTCGGGATCACTTCCAGTTCCAAATTCATCTATCAAAAAGAGTGTATTACTATTACACTTTTTAATAAACTGATTCATTTTCTTTAACCGATAACTGTAGGTACTCAAGTGATTTTCAATAGATTGGTTGTCACCAATATCTGTCATTATTTTATCAAAAAAGCACATCTCACTTTTCGGATCTAAAGGCACCAACATCCCAGATTGAAGCATTAGCTGTAACAAACCAACTGTTTTAAGCGTAATACTTTTACCGCCCGCATTGGGGCCAGAAATTATAATAATGCGATTTTCCGGATGGAGCCCAATAGTTTGAGGAAACGTTTTCTTTCTCTGCTTTTTGTTAGCCGTTAATAACAGCGGGTGATAGGCAGTATGTAAGAAGATTCTTTTTTCGTTTGTAATTAGCGGAAACGCACCATTAATAACTAATGCATATTTGGCCTTAGAATACAATACATCAATACGTGTAAGGTACTCTTGATAACTAGTCAAAGCAGGCCCGTGTATTCTCATCGTGTTGGTTAGCCCCTCAAGAATTCTTTTGACCTCTTCTTGTTCTTCATAGATCAAATTGCTCAATTCATTAGCAAAGTCTAAGGTTTCCTGCGGTTCAATATATACAATGCTTCCCGTTTTTGAACTGCCTAGTACAGCACCTCTTATCTTACGCCTGTGCATGGCTTTTACTGCCAATACACGCCTATTTTCGACAATAGTTTCTCTGATTTCATCCAGGTAATCATGTTGCGCATAGTGGCTCAATGATTTTATAAATGAAGAACTGATCTTAGATTTGACAACATTGAGTCGCTTTCTAATAACCGCGAGATCGTTTGAGGCATCATCCCTTATAAGACCATATCTATCAATTATTTTCTGAATGGCTTCTGAAATGATTGGCATGTAGCTAATTCTTTCAGAAAATGTATTCAAGTATGCATAAAACTCTTCGAACTTTGAAAAAAAGCGAAGTAGTTCTTTTGTCGTTTCGGTAACAGATAGAATTCTTCTAAACCCAGAAACATCCAAGATACTATTTTCAATATCTAATAACTGAAGCTCCTTGAAGATAGGTTCAAACCCATGATTGGGAATTCGATTGTCGTTCTCAAAAGAAGCCATAAACTCTTTAACCCTATGCAATTCAGCAAGAATATCTTTCTGATTTTTATACGGAACTATTTCAAGAATCTTAGTAGTACCAGGTTCTGTAATGGAGAACTCTGAAATTTGTTGCAACACCATAGGGAACTCCAGATCTTCTAATGTTTTATTGTCAATGCGAATCATTCCTGAGTGGTGCTTATAATTTAAATCTCCGTAACGCCAGAGAATCTCTTTCTTAATTAGTAATTTTAATCTAGCAAAAATACTAATAATGGATGTAAATATAGAGGCAAGTTGGAAGCAACGTCTTCATACTGAATTTGAGAAGGGTTATTTCAAAAATCTTATCATTTTTGTAAAGAACGAATATAAGACGAACACCTGTTTTCCGCCTGGGAAACTAATCTTTTCAGCTTTTGATCATACGCCCTTTGAGAAAGTGAAGGTCGTTATCATTGGTCAAGATCCATATCATGGTCCTGGTCAAGCCAACGGATTGTGTTTTTCGGTAGGTAATGATGTGCCAACACCTCCTTCGCTAGTAAATATATTTAAGGAAATTAACACAGATATTGGTGCTGAAACTTTGGGAAATGGAGATCTTGTTCGTTGGGCAGATCAAGGTGTTTTATTGCTCAATGCGACCTTAACCGTAAGAGCGCATCAGGCGGGCAGTCATCAAAATAAAGGATGGGAGTTATTTACAGATGCGGTGATTTCATTATTGTCTAAGGAAACTGAAGGTATTGTATTCATGTTGTGGGGAGGGTATGCTAAAAAGAAAGGGGCTAAAGTAGATACCAAAAGACATTTGATATTATCTAGCGGACATCCATCACCACTTAGCGCCAATAGAGGCTATTGGTTTGGGAATAAACATTTTAGTACGGCAAATAATTATTTGATAGCACAGGGTAGGGAACCCATAATATGGTAGCTATTGAATAGAGAAAGGGAGTGTCTATTCTATTCTTCGTCTGGTGTTTCAGGCTCTGTCGCATCATTACAACTAAAATGCAGTAACAAGTAGTTGGTAACAAGTAGCGCGCCTAAGATGATTAAAAAGGTAGTCATGGTTGCTTACTTTATTGTAAGACGTCAGGGTTCTAATATGGTTGCGTTAAAAATCAAAAAAAATTATTGACTTGTAAAACTTTTAAGCATCTCCTCCGTTCCATTGAAGATATCATAGTCTACTTTCCCGTCAAAATCTGCGTCTTCATAACTGTCACTTCGCTGCCAAAAGAACCAGCCCTTTTCACTCCATGCTGATGGAATTTGCGGTGTGCTTTGATGGGTGTATTCTGCAATCCAAAGTGGGTACCTATTAAACTCGGAGATATACAAATACCTATTCGCAAAGGAAACATCAACATAGATCATGGGGGTTTTTCCTGAAAGCCGCTCCAATACCTCTAAGAAATAGAGCACGTCGTCTTGTAGTTTTTCATCAGATATAGGTTCTTCTGCAATACTTCCTTCTTCTATATCTAGTATCAATGGTAGATCACTGGCTTCATAGGAAGTTATTGTTTGCCAGAAGAAATTGGCTTGGCCTTCAGGATCATCTGATGCCACATAAAAATGATATGCCCCGCGTACCATCCCGCTTGCTTTTATTTGATCCCAGTTATGTGAAAACTCAGGATCTTTAAATGTTAACCCTTGGGTTGCTTTACTAATTACAAAGGCGATGGTATCGCTAACTGTTTCCCAGTCAATGTCTCCTTGATAATGTGATACATCAAATCCAGTTACATCCTTCTTAGAACTAGGTTCTTCACGTACGTAAGTATGATCACTTTTAGGAGCTGTTTTCGGTTCGTTATGCGTCAAATTGGAGATGTCTTCAGGATAATCTTCAATATGCAGAATAACTTCACTAAATAGAAATATAGCTAACAGCCCAAAAAGCACAACTAGTATGATAGCGGTAAGTTGGTATAGTCTAAATGTGTTCATTTCTGGGTATCGATATGATATAGTATTTCAATATCACATATTTACGCAAAAAATACCAGAGCTCACTTCCGTAAAAACACCTATTTTTTAAAAGAATGAAGAATTTTTTCTGAAGACACTATTGTATCAATAAGATCCAATTGTTTTAGTGTTTTCTGAATGGTACTGACTTCGTCCTCTGCCAGTTGTTCTTGGCTCCATTCAGTTAAAGACAACCACTGTTGAACATCTTCCAGCTTCTGACCATACCGATTAGAGATCATTGTATCTATGGAAGGAATGTCTTTAAAATCTATAGTGGTACTATTGATAATATTCAGAATGGCTTTTACACCTTCTGGATCGTTTTGTAATACATCCTCTCTTACGGCGATAACAAAACAGGGCCATGGGGTAGGGCACTCATCTATCAATCTAAAGGTTCCTTCATCCACATAAGGCTTCGTTGTAAATTTTTCCCACATAAAATAATCTCCGCGGCCTTTGGGAAGGCCTTCTAAAGCGCCTTGTAGGTTTTTAATCACCGTGAAATGCATATCGGTTTCGGTATCCCAGCCGTGATTTTCTGCATTCATATATGCCATAAGATGCGATCCGCTACCATAACGGCTTATAGCGGCATGTGTGCCCCTAATATCTTCAATGCTATGGTAATTTGAATTGGCCGCCACATGGATTCCCCAACGTAAGGGCGATTTTACAAATACCTGAACAATTTTGGAAGCATTACCATCAATAATATCTTTTACAATACCTTCGGTTAGAATTACCGCCATATCGATCTCTTTATCTCTAAGCGCCTTGCACATTTGACCCGTTCCACCATGGAAATCTTTCCAACGAAGATTGATTCCCTCTTCCTGGTATTCTTTGTTTCGTAATGTAAGGTACCATGAAAGGTTAAAATGTTCTGGCACACCTCCTATATGAAATTTTCTCATTTGACTAATGCGGCTAAAGTATATTTAATAAGGTTTTCAACTGTTTCTTCCGGTTTCTGACTAAAGGCTCCGTTGGCTCTATTTGCTAAAATTGCATTCAAAGAAATCGCTCTATGTCCCAATAGTTTTGCCATTCCATAGATCCCAGCCGTTTCCATTTCTAGGTTTGTGATTTGAGTATCATCATACCGAAACGAAGAGATCTTTGAATTTAGATCAGGATCCTGGAGCGGTAATCGAAGTACGCGACCCTGTGGACCATAAAACCCAACATTGGTGATTGTAGTTCCACTTAACGTATCAGGAGAGCTAAATGTTTTGAGCAATTCAGGATCGGCACCAACCACGTAAGGGCTGGATTTGTCTTGAGATAAACCCAAATGTATTTTTATCGCTTCGGAAAATGATTCGTCTAAAAAAGATGTATTTCCGTAAAAATGTAAGAGAGAATCAAAGCCTATAGCTGTTTCACTAATTAAAAAGCTATCCATAGGAATATTAGGTTGAATAGCTCCCGAGGTTCCTATACGCACTATCGTCATGGAAGACAGATTACTTTTTACCTTCCGTGTAGAAAAATCAATATTGATCAAGGCATCTAATTCGTTTAACACAATATCAATATTGTCCGTTCCAATCCCTGTAGAAATTACCGTAATGCGCTTTCCTTTATATACGCCAGTGTGTGTTTTAAATTCACGTCTATGAACATCTACTTCTATGGAATCAAAGTGTTTTGATACTTCGGCAACCCGATCGGGATCTCCAACGGTTATTACCGTCTGCGCCACATCTTCTGGTTTTAAATTAAGATGATAGACACTGCCGTCTGGGTTAATGATCAATTCTGACTCAGAGATTTTCATACAACGCTTTCTAATTGTTCTATACGGGGGTTATATCGAAAATTATACTTTAACGATCCTCCAAATTGTGTGTTATCTTTCATGATATCAAAAGCATCATAAGCACCATCAAGTACTTGTTCTCCTAAGGTATTTAACCTAACCGTTTCGCCTTTTGTTATAAAAAGGGAAAGTTTATCAATTATTTTTTCAATCTGTAAATCTCCAAAGCCATAAAACTCCTGAAGCTTCAGTACTCTCCCAATTAATTCCCTATCAGAATGTATAGTTTCTTTGGAAATCATGCTAAGGACTAATTGTTCTAATTTATTTAAACCATTAGTCGTGCTAGGAAATCGCTTTAATTGGTAATCCATACAATTGAATAGGTACATTAAATTTTCAGATTTAGACGTAACCAATAGCAACTCCTTATGATTTTCAGAACAATAAATACTCCAAACATTGTTTAAAGATGCTACGTCGGTTTTAGACAATACAACCCTTTGCGTAAAATGTTCAAATAATTGCTCTTTAGTTAATTCGCCAAGTCCGTACAATTTTTCAGAGCCATCAATATTTCCACTACATACAAGAGAAATAGGAGTTTGAATGTCCTTTTGACTCAATAAACTAACCGCTGCTGCTAAATTGATGTGACAGAAGAGATCATATTCAAACCAAAGTACAATCTCCTGATAGTGTTTTTGAGTTATTTGTTGAAATTGATCTGAGAATAAGGCATAGTGCTGTACATCGACATTTAAAAACTGGGTGCGCACTGCAATAAAATCTTCAGAAAAAATCGTGTAATCTGTTGGGCCTTCGCAAAGCATCTCACGCCAGGTTATAACTTCACCTTTAATTTCTAAAGTAGAAAGATAGCCCGTAAGGCTATCACCGTTGGTAATATGAAGGATACTATCCGCCAACTCTTTTCACTTTAAAGCCTTTGTCTTTTAAAAACTGCATGATTCTATCGCGAAAATCTCCTTGAATGATAATTTGTTCATTTTTAAAGCTTCCCCCAACACTTAGCAATTGCTTAATTTCTTTGGCGAGTTGTTTGAAATCGCTTTGAGCACCCGTATAACCTTCTATAATAGTAATGGGTTTGCCTTTGCGTTTTTCGTATTTACAGATAAGCGGATCATCCTGTAACCAAAGCTCAGAGGTGTTTTCCTCAATGGGTTCTTCGGAAGGAGCGTGATCCGGAAATAATTTTTTTAATTGGTCTTGAATGTCCATAACTAGGATGCGCTATTTCTTGATAAGTCCAATGTCTATAAGCCGTTGATGTAAAAATTCTCCGGCAGTAATATCATCATAGGCCTTTGGGTGTTCTTTATCAACACACTCTGGTAGACAATCAAGTTTCATGTCACTCCGTGGATGCATAAAGAAAGGGATTGAATATCGAGGCATGTCCCATTGATCTCTAGGTGGATTCACAACACGGTGAATGGTAGAACGTAATTTGTTATTCGTATGTCTTTCCAGCATATCACCCACGTTAATCACCAATTCATCTTCTTCAGGAATAGCATCTATCCATTGACCATCCTTACGAAGTACTTGCAGGCCTCCTGTTGAAGCTCCCATGAGTAATGTGATAAGATTTATGTCGCCATGTGCACCGGCTCTTACAGCCCCCTTAGGTTCTTCGGTAATAGGAGGGTAGTGAATGGGGCGTAAAATGCTATGACCATTGGTAGCCCAATGATCGAAGTAATTTTCTTCAAGGCCAATATATAATGCCAATGCTCTTAAAACGTAGATCCCCGTTTTTTCTAACATTCGATAGGCCTCCATACCCGTAGCGTTGAAATTAGGGAGCTCCTCTACAATCACATTGTTTGGATAATCATCAGGAAGATCAGCATCTGCTTTGGGCTCCTGTCCAAAATGCCAAAACTCTTTAAGATCACCTTCTTTTTTACCCTTGGCATGCTCCTTTCCAAAAGAAACATATCCTCGTTGTCCTCCCAATTCTTCAATCTCATAATTCTTCTTCTTCTCTGTAGGCATGGCAAAAAATGACTTTACCTCTTTATATAAATCAGAAACAAGAAGATCGCTTAAAAAATGATTCTTAAGTGAAACAAACCCAATTTCCTCATACGCAGCGCCCAACTGGGCTACAAACTTTTCCTTTCTGGCCGGATCTTCAGATAAGAAATCGGCTAGGTCTACACTTGGTATATTATTCATAACAATACATATTTATTACTACAAATATACCAAATTAGCCGCTGATTTTATCGTATAAAAAATCGTATCAAAAACTTTTTAAAGTGTTGTTTTTTTCTACTTTTGAAATGATTAAACCGATAGCATGAAATCTGAAACCATTTCCAACTCCGTTTTCGATTATGATCGTGGCGAACTTACCGATACGACGCTTCTTTCTTTGTACAAAGGCATGCTCAAACCACGCTTGATAGAGGAGAAAATGTTGATCCTTTTGCGTCAGGGAAAGATATCGAAATGGTTTAGTGGAATTGGTCAAGAGGCAATATCAATAGGGGTTGCGGCGGTATTAGAACAGGATGAGTACATTCTTCCTATGCATCGTAATCTTGGAATTTTTACGAGCCGAAATATTCCATTGCATCGATTGTTTTCTCAATGGCAAGGAAAAGCCAATGGTTTTACAAAAGGACGAGATCGAAGTTTCCATTTTGGAACTCAGGAGTTCAATATTGTAGGAATGATTTCCCATTTAGGACCTCAATTTGGGGTTGCAGACGGAATTGCTCTAGCAAATAAGTTGAAAGAGAACAATCAAGTTTGCGCTGTATTTACTGGAGAAGGTGGAACCAGTGAAGGAGATATTCATGAAGCATTGAACGTGGCTTCGGTTTGGCAATTACCTGTGTTGTTTTGCATTGAAAACAACGGCTACGGATTGTCAACGCCTACCAATGAACAGTATAATTGTGAACATCTTGCGGATCGCGGTATGGGATATGGCATGGAAGCACATATTTTGGAAGGAAATGATATTCTAGAAGTGTATACTAAGGTAAGAGCTATGGTTGAAAGTATGCGTGAGAACCCACGGCCTATACTTATCGAATTTAAAACCTTCAGAATGCGAGGGCATGAAGAGGCTAGTGGTATCAAATATGTTCCTAAAGAATTGGTTGAGGCATGGGCAACAAAGGATCCATTAACTAATTTTGAACAATTCTTATTGCAAGAGAACATAATTTCTACGGAAGATGTAGAAAACTTTAAAGCCGAAATCAAAGAAGAAATTGATTCCAATTTAGAAATAGCTTTTTCTGAATCTCCTATAGAGTCTTCTGAAAGTAATGAATTAAATGATGTATTTCAAGATTTTGTTTATCAAGAAGTTATGCCGAATGATAATTTAGAACACATTCGCCTTATTGATGCCATTTCTGAAGGCTTAAAACAATCAATGCGGCGTCACGACAATTTGGTGATTATGGGCCAAGACGTTGCGGAGTATGGTGGTGTATTTAAAATCACCGAAGGCTTTGTTTCTGAATTCGGAAAAGAACGTGTTCGAAACACTCCAATTTGTGAATCTGCCATTGTTTCTGCAGCTATGGGACTCTCTATTAGCGGTTATAAAGCGGTGATGGAAATGCAATTTGCAGATTTTGTGAGCTCTGGATTCAACCCCATTGTCAATTATTTAGCTAAATCTCATTATCGTTGGAATCAACAAGCAGATGTTGTTATTCGTATGCCCTGTGGAGCGGGCGTAGGAGCAGGCCCTTTTCATAGTCAAACCAATGAAGCCTGGTTCACACACACACCTGGCCTAAAGGTGGTATACCCTGCCTTTCCTTACGATGCCAAAGGATTACTAGCAACTGCTATTGAAGATCCCAATCCAGTGTTGTTTTTTGAGCATAAAGCCTTGTATCGAAGTATTCGTCAAGATGTCCCCACAGATTATTATACGCTGCCTTTGGGGAAAGCTGCCTTGCTAAAAGAAGGACAAGATATTACCGTAATTACCTATGGAGCAGGGGTTCACTGGGCCTTAGAAACCCTAGAAGAGCTTTCCGAAACTTCTGCAGACCTTATTGATTTACGTACCCTAGCGCCATTAGACACGGAAACAATATATACTTCAGTTAAAAAGTCTGGAAAAGTTATTATCTTGCAAGAGGATTCGATGTTTGGAGGAATTGCTTCAGATATTTCGGCTCTTATTTCAGAAAATTGCTTTGAATATTTGGATGCACCTGTTACGCGTGTTGCTAGTATGGAAACACCAATACCGTTTGCCGCCAATCTTGAAGCTCAGTACCTCTCAAAAAATAAATTTAAGAAAGCGTTATTAGCTTTAATTGCTTATTAAAGAACTTTGATACAACCTAGAGTGCCCTTGTGGTTCGTAAATAGTTTTGTAACTTAGCTTTTATCGTATAATGTCTTTCATTACCCTCTGATTTTCAGAGGAAATACGTATTGTCGCCCTTAGTCTTATCCCCGCATGACAAGAACCTACGGCATGTGATTGGTAGCCTTATAACTAATCATCACATAAAATAAAGACATGAAAAAATTTGTACTACTAACACTTATCTTAACCACGGCCTTGGCTTGTGGCCCTAAGACAGTTCAAGATTCGAAAAAAGTTATTAAAGGATACTGGTCTCTTGATGAGATATCCTACAGCGAACAAGGAACCTTCAATATTACCATGCTCAAGGATACTTCCAAAGAGTGTTTTGAAGGAAGCTCGTGGCGCTTCATACCCAATAATAACACGGGGGTTTACACCATCAATAATACCGATTGCCCAACAGGAGATCGTCATTTTATCTTTACCATTCAGCAAATAGACCCTAGTTCGGGTTTATATGATTTCTTGTTGAAACCTACAGATGAAAAGAAAAAATCTGAAAACAATGTTGGTTTTAGATTTAGGTTGGCACAGCTTAGCGGATCTTCGATGCGCTGGGAACAAACAGTTTCTCTCGATGGTTCCCCATTTAAAATAAGTATGAACTTTTCAAAAATAAGTGAATAATGAAAAAATTAATAAAAAGAATATCCCTACTCGCCTTTATAATGGTTTTTATGGCTGGTGTTACTGGTTGTGAAGCAACAAAGAACGCGAACAATAAGCAAAAAGGAGCCGTGATTGGAGTCGCTGGAGGTGCTATTTTGGGAGCCATTATTGGAAACAATGTGGGCAAAGGAGGAAATGGAGAGCTTGGTGCTGTCATTGGGGGTGTTGTAGGAGGTGCTGCTGGTGTGCTTATTGGTAGTAAAATGGATAAGCAAGCACAGAAAATTGAGGAAGAAATTCCTGGTGCCGAAGTGGAACGTGTGGACGATGGAATTGTAATTACATTTGACGAAAATAGTGGAGTTTTCTTTGATACTAATAAATACAATGTCAATTCTAAATCACAAGAGACCTTAAATGCGCTTTCTGGAATCTTAATTGAATACCCTGACACCAATGTAATTGTAGTTGGACATACGGATAGTACAGGTTCTGACGAGTACAACCTAACACTATCAAAGAATAGAGCTAATGCGGTGACTAATTATTTTACCCAATCAAAAGGCCTAAATCCATCGCGATTTACAACCAATTGGTTTGGAGAAACCCAACCGTTACATGATAATGGTACCGCTGAAGGCAGAGCCAAGAACCGAAGAGTGAATATTGTAATTGTTCCTAATGAGAAAATGGTAAACGATGCCAAGAAAGAATCTGGCGGAAACTAACAACAAACACATCAATAATCTAATCCCGAAGCGAATTGCTTTGGGATTTTTTTTTGTGAATAATTACCCCGTTCTTTAGATTATGACATTACAGCATAGCAAAGAAGTGATCATACTAGGTGGCGGATTGGCTGGACTAACCTGCGCCTTGCATTTATCCCAGCATAATTACAATGTCTTGCTCATTGAAAAGCACAAATATCCCCATCACAGAGTCTGCGGCGAATATGTTTCTAATGAAGTATTACCCTACCTCCAAAAGTTAGGGATCGATCCAAAAGCGAACGGTGCAAAGCAAATCACAAAATTTGAAATCAGCGATAGTCAAGGAAAAAAAATAACCAGTCAACTTCCGCTGGGAGGTTTTGGGCTGAGTAGGTATGCTTTTGATCTCATGTTGTATGAAAAGCTAGGTAATACGGCAGAAATACTATTTAACACGGTTGAAAGTGTTAACTATAGTAACAACAACTTTACGATAAAAACACAGGAAAGACAAACCTTTACAGCTCCTATTGTAGTTGGAGCCTTCGGAAAAAGATCAAACATTGACACCTTCTTACAGCGGTCGTTTATTCAACAAAAATCTCCTTGGTTAGGAGTTAAATGTCATTATGAGTTTAAATTCCCTGATGATACGGTAGCCTTGCATAACTTTGAAGGAGGCTATTGCGGACTCTCAAAAACCGAAACCGATGTTGTTAATGCATGTTATTTGACAACGTTTAAATCATTCAAAAAATATGGCCGAATTGAAGACTTTCAAAAAGGAGTCATGTCGAAAAACCCATATCTAGCCGAACTGTTTGAAAAAGGACAATCGGTGTTCAAAAACCCCTTGAGTATTAGTCAGATATCTTTTCAGAAAAAGAAGCCAGTGGAGAACCATATGTTCATGATAGGAGATAGTGCGGGCTTGATACATCCATTGTGTGGCAATGGTATGGCTATGGCCATACACAGTGCAAAACTTTTTTCAGAATTATTTATTAAAGCTTCTGAAAAAGGCTCCTTAAATCGTGTGAACTTAGAACGTGAGTATACATCGCTATGGACAAAGACATTTTCGAAGCGTTTGCACATGGGAAGAGTGATTCAAGGTATGTTATTGCATCCAAAAGCGACCAACATGGGATTACTTGTAGCAAAGGCATTTCCATCGGTTGTGCCTAAACTTATTAAACAGACCCATGGAAAGGTATTGCAATGATCTACTTCTCAACTAAATATCGTTCTACGCAGGTAGAAATCATGGATGACCTAGATTTCCAAGGAACAGAAATGAAAAACTTATTGAGCGATCTAGACCGTGTGAATAAATGGTTAGGAGGAAATACTGTAACTATTAAGGGAATTATTCATCTAATTAAAACGAACCCTCACCTCAAAAAAGTTACTATATTAGACTTGGGCTGTGGAGATGGGCAAATGTTGCGACAATGTGCTCGTTACGCTGAGAAACATGGCTATGAGTTTGAGTTGGTTGGACTTGATGCTAATGGGTTTATTCTAGAAGAGGCCAAAGTACGTTCTAAAGGATTTGATACAGTTTCGTACATCCAAGGGGATGTCTTTTCAGAAGAAATAGATTTTTCTAGATATGATATTGTATTGGGAACCTTGTTCTTTCATCATTTTAATGAAAAAGACATTTTGTTGCTGCTAGATAAAATACTAGCTACTGTGAAAGTGGGTGTTGTTATCAACGACCTACATAGAAGCTGGTTGGCGTTCGGCTTATTTAAAATAGTGAGTCATATATTTTTAAAAACAGAAACAGCTCGATTTGATGGATTGGTTTCCATCGCAAGAGGGTTTCGTAGAAAGGAATTAGAACAATTACAAGCACGTGTAAGAGTTCAAAACATACAAGCTTTCATTTCATGGAAGTGGGCCTTTCGCTATCAATGGATACTTAAAAAAATCAAATGAGTGTAAAAATAGTTACGGTAGCCAAGCAGTTACCGCCCTACACAAGAAACACCAAAGAAATTGTCCCTTTTATAGAACATTGGTTAGAAGGTCAAGACACTCGTTTTAAGCGAAAGGTTGTCAAAATATTTGAAGGAGCTGGCGTAGATAGGCGTTATTCTATTATGGATGCCCATGAGGTCTTTCTTCACACTTCTTTTGAAGAGCGAAATGACATCTATGTAAGAGAGGTTAAAAAGCTGGGAAGTCAATGTATGAAAAAAGCCTTGCAAAAGGCAGATTGGAATGCAAAGGATATTGATTTTATAATCACTGTGAGTTGTACAGGTATCATGATCCCTTCGGTGGATGCCTACTTGATCAATGAATTGGACATGCGCCAAGATGTGGTTAGACTGCCCGTCACCGAAATGGGATGTGCCGCCGGAATTTCGGGAATAATCTATGCTCAGAACTTTTTGAAAGCCAATTCAGGCAAAAGAGCCGCTGTGGTCGCACTAGAATCTCCCACAGCTACCTTTCAGCTTGACGATTATTCAATGGTAAATATTGTAAGCGCTGCAATTTTTGGAGATGGCGCCGCCTGTGTATTATTATCATCCGATTCAGAAGATGAGGGTGCGACCATTCTTGACGATCAAATGTATCATTTTTATAATGCTACAAATATGATGGGCTTTAAGTTGGTGAATAGCGGATTGCAAATGATATTGGACAAATCGGTTCCAGAACAGATAGCAACACACTTTCCGGAGATTATCCATCCATTTTTAGAAAGAAATGGAAAAACAATTCAAGATGTTGATCACCTTATTTTTCACCCCGGAGGAAAGAAAATAGTACAAACTGTGGAAGAATTGTTTGGAGGTCTTGGTAAAAATATTGACGATACCAAAGAAGTCCTTAAATTGTACGGTAATATGAGTAGTGCTACCGTGCTTTACGTATTAGAGCGTTTTATGGATAGAAAACCTGAAAAAGGTAGCTTAGGACTCATGTTGAGTTTTGGACCTGGTTTTTCAGCACAGCGCGTACTGCTTGAGTTTTAAAAAAGAATTTGATTGGACCTTATTTCGGTTTAATTTTATGTTTAAACGTTACATAGACACTTTACACAAATGAATGAAATTACCGAGTTTTCAAATCAATGGGCTCTCATCTTAGGAGGAAGCAGTGGATTGGGCCTAGCTAGTGCCCAAAAACTCGCTAAACATGGCATGAATCTTTGCATTGTACATCGTGATCGCAAAACCACCTTGGAGGCTTTTGAAGAGGTAGTGAATGTTATGCGAGCCGAAGGTTCGGAGGTACTTACATTTAATAAAGATGCATTAAAACCTGAAAACAGAGAAGAGGTATTAAATATCTTAAAAGATAAAAAGATCAAACTATTGCTCCATAGTATTGCCAAAGGAAGTTTAAAGCCAATGGTATCGCAGAATGATACAACCCTTAGCAAAGAAGATCTTACCATAACCTTGGATGCTATGGGATTGAGTTTATACGATTGGACCAAGGCTATCAATGAATATGGTTTGTTTGCTGAAAATGGACGTGTTATCGCTTTTACTAGTGAAGGAAACACAAAAGCTTGGCCGCATTATGGGGCGGTTTCTGCCGCTAAAGCAGTTTTGGAAGCTCTGGTAAGAAACATTGCTTTAGAATTTGCTCCTATCGGGATAACCGCTAATTGTATTCAGGCAGGAGTAACCCAAACACCGTCTTTTGAAGCCATTCCTGGCAGTGAATTGTTGGCTGGGTTCGCCAAGAAAAGAAACCCATTTAAACGCCTGACAACTCCCACTGATGTCGGTAATGTCGTATATCTTCTCTGTAAGAACGAAGCCAGTTGGATTAACGGAACAGTGCTAAAAGTAGATGGAGGGGAACATTTGTCTTAAAAGAATAACTATGAAAAAATGTATTTGTCTAATGCTCCTTATTGGTTGTGGCTTCTTTGGAAGTTCGCAAGACAAGTATAACGACACCATACCTTTTAGAGACGACTTAGGACTCATCATTATACCCATAAGTTTTAACGGTGTTGAAAAGGAATTTGCCTTTGATACAGGAGCTCAATTAAGCGTAGGATTCTCGTGGATTAAAGAAGAACTAAAAAAAACACGTAAAACCAATACTATAACTTCTTCAAGTGGGTTAAGAACCAAGGCTCGCTTTTACAAAAGTGATTCTGTAAACCTAGGAGGCGCAAGAATTACCAAGCATAGATTGCTGGGTGTGCCAGATAGTGCTATTTTTTCCTGCTTCAATCTTGATGGAATCTTAGGAATGGATATCATTGAAAATTTTAATTGGACCATTAACTACGAAGACAACTATCTTATCATGCACAGCGCGACCTATGTCCCGGAAATGGTAAAAGAATTTTATGAGATTGATTTTAGTTATGGTAATAGAAAACCTAGTATTTATAGCAAAGTTCAAGGGCAAAGAGTAAAATTTCTTTGGGATACGGGAGCAGTTTATTCTGATATTAATTCGAAACAAATCGAACCTTCTGGAGATAATATAAGAAAGAGAGCCCTCTATAGTTCCTTTTTTGATGTCAATGGAATACGCAACCAAACAAAATCATTAGAACTGTTCGTGCCCGATAATCAGACGGGGCAAGTAACACTTACCTCCATTTTTGATTACAGTAATAAGTCAACCAAGATGGGTAATGCCCAATGGAAAGATAATACGCTCTTTTTCTCCGCAAATCAAAGTTCTTTATATAGTCAAAAGCAATTTATAACCGAAGAGCGTTTGACGTACGATTGCTCTTTTGTTATTGAAAACGGTAAGATAATCGTTGCCAAGGTATTTCAGGATAGTGAAGCCTGGGGGTTGGGGATTCGGATGGGAGACGAGGTGAAATCCCTAAATGATCGCTCATTTCAAGAATTTTGCAGTTTGGCCAAGTTCACCATTGAAATGCACGATAATGACGAGAACATCACAGTACGATTCGCCAATGGCACTACCCTTGTATTGCAAAAAAAGGCTGTATTTACTGAAATCAATTGATCGTATGGGGTTTCAATCAATTCTTGATCTTTTACCGTATAGTCATCCGTTCCTTTTCGTGGATACACTAAAGGAGGTAACTAATGAAACCATACAGGGAACCTACACATTCAAAGAAGATTCGTTTTTTTATAAAGGTCATTTTAAAGATCACCCTGTGACACCAGGTGTTATTTTAACCGAATGCATGGCTCAAATTGGAGTCGTCTGCCTTGGAATTCACCTAATATCACAAAACGAAGTAACCAGTGCACCTCAAATAGCCATGAGCAGTAGCGAAGTGGAATACCTTAAGCCCGTTTATCCTGGGGAACAGGTAATGGTGAAGTCCATAAAGAAATACTTTAGATTCGGGAAGTTAAAATGCCTAGTCTCCATGTATAATACAAAGGAAGAGTTGGTGTGTAAAGGAACTATTAGCGGAATGATTATAGCACAAAAAAATGAAGCATAGAGTCGTTGTTACGGGATTAGGAGTTGTATCGCCCAATGGGGTGGGAATCCCTGCTTTTACGGAAGCTATCAAACATGGGCGTTCAGGGATTAGTTATTTCCCAAAACTCAAAGAGCTCAATTTTTCCTGTCAAATAGGAGGGACGCCAGAGGTTTCCGAAGAAAAAAAACGAGAATATCTAACAGAGCTTGAACTTCGGAACTTTAATAGCAGCGGTATTTTATACGGAATTATAGCAGGAATCGATGCTTTAAATGATGCCGGGATCTCTATAGCACCAAAGGATGCGGAACCACTATGGGATTTGGGTGTCTTGTTTGGAACAGGCACCAGTGGGGTCGATAAATTTCGGGAAGCCATTTATAAATTAGACGATGCCAAGGTCCGAAGGTTGGGCAGTACTACGGTGGTCCAAACCATGGCGAGTGGCATTAGTGCCTACTTGGGAGGAAAAATTGGCGCTGGAAATATAGTAAGCACCAATTCTACGGCCTGCGCTACAGGAACCGAGGCCGTTATCATGGGCTACGAACGTATAGCATCGGGTAAGGCAACACAAATGCTATGTGGTAGTACGAGCGATGGAGGGCCTTATGTATGGGGAGGTTTCGATGCTATGAAAGTAATCACATACAAACACAATGAAACCCCAGAGAGCGGATCGAGGCCATTAAGTGCATCGGCCAGTGGTTTTGTGCCGGGAAGTGGTGCAGGAGCCGTTATACTTGAATCTTTGGAAAGCGCCTTGGCGCGAAATGCCACTATCTATGCTGAAGTACTTGGAGGATCCATAAATAGCGGCGGACAACGCGCAGGAGGAAGCATGACAGCACCAAACAGTACGGCTGTGCAACGCTGTATTAAAGATGCTATAGCTGCTGCAGAAATAGATGCTTCAGAGTTGGATTACATTAACGGGCACTTAACGGCTACCATAAAAGATCCGGTAGAAGTACAGAACTGGTGTGAAGCCCTTGAGAGAGGCCAAAAGGATTTTCCGTATATCAATTCATTAAAAGGGATGGTGGGACATTGTTTGGCCGCCAGCGGAAGTGTTGAAATCGTCTCAGCCTTACTTCAATTACATCAGGGCTTCGTTTTTCCGAATATAAACTGCGAAGACCTGCACCCAGAAGTAACGAAATATGTAGATGAATCTCGGATTCCCAGGGAACTAACGCATGTAAAACTAAAAACAATAGCAAAAGCAAGTTTTGGTTTTGGAGATGTCAATGCGTGTATTATCTTTAGAGCATTGGAATAACCCATTTTATGAACGAAGAAATCTACGGTAAACTAAAAGACATCATCAAAGTATATCTGCCTGAAGATGTTGCCCTCGAAGCCATTACACCCCAAAGTCATCTAATTAATGAGCTAAATATCAACTCAGCCAATCTCATCGATATTGTTTTGGACGTAGAAGATGCCTTCGATATTACCATTGCTGACACCGAATTAGAGCAATTAGACAGTGTCTCCAGTGCTATTCAAATTATTGAATCTAAAATTCCCAACACATAAACGGTACTAGCATGGACGTATTCACTCTAGAAAATTTTGTAACCTTAGGCTTGTTAACACTTCTACAGGCAGTTTTGGGACTTGATAACCTGTTATATATTTCGATCGAATCCAAACGCGCTCCTGTAGAAAAACAAAAGTGGGTACGACAAGTGGGTATTGGTGGTGCTATTGTACTTCGAATTGTCCTTTTGTTTGTCTTGCTTAAACTCATTGCTCTGTTCCAAAACCCATGGATTTTACTTCCTGAAAATGGATTTATCGAAGGTGAGTTCAACTTGCACAGTATTATTGTGCTCTTTGGAGGTATTTTTATCATGTATACGGCGGTCAAAGAGATTTTACACATGATGTCCCTTCATATAGATGACAAAGAGTCTAAAAAACCAAAATCCATAGGCATGGTCATAACTTCCATTGTGATTATGAACCTCGTTTTTTCTTTTGATTCAATTTTAGGTGCCATCGCATTAACAGATGTGTTTTGGGTAATGGCTACGGCCATTGTACTGGGTGGACTTATGATGATATGGTTATCAGGAAAAGTCACCGAATTCCTTAAAAAGAATCGAATGTATGAAGTCCTCGGCCTTTTTATTCTTCTTATTGTAGGAGTCATGCTTCTTACAGAAGGTGGGCATCTGGCGCATATGCATATCTTCGGAAATGCAATAACACCTATGAGTAAAACAACCTTCTATTTTGTCATTGCCGTATTAGTGATCGTAGATATTGTGCAAGGGCGTTATCAGAAGAAACTCAACCAGAATTTATAGTTTATGTTTCATATTTCTTTTCCGCAGATAGATCCGCAGCGCTTAGCGGTGAAACTCAATAGTGCTGGAGAGAAAAGTGCAAAACAAGGACATCCTTGGATTTTTTCAGAAAGTATTGTTAAGCTGAATAAAGAAGGTAACTCAGGTGATCTTGCCATTATTTTTGATGCCAGAAACAATAGTGTGATAGGGGTAGGGCTGTACGATCCACATTCTCCCATCCGCATTAAAATGTTGCACAATGAAGGCCCGGCAACCATCAATCGAACCTTTTTCATTGAAAAAATAGCCCATGCCTATGCACTTAGGTTGGACTTATTACAAACACATACCAATAGTTATCGGTTGTTGTTTGGAGAGAATGACGGTTTTCCTGGATGTATCGCCGATGTGTACAATGATGTATTGGTTGTGAAGCTCTATTCGGAAATTTGGTTTCCCTACCTAGAAGACATTATTACTGAACTTATCAATGTTTCTCAGTGCTTGTGTGTGGTGCTTCGCCTTAGTAGATCACTACAAAAAAGAGATATTCACCAAGTGCACGACGGACAAGTTATTTATGGCGAACTAACCAATAAAGTTGTTGAGTTCACAGAACATGGGATCAATTTCTCGGCGCATGTAATTAAGGGCCACAAGACTGGCTACTTCTTAGACCATAGACATAATAGAAAACGGGTAGGGGCTCTGAGTATGGGGAAAACGGTGGTTGATGTTTTTTCGTATGCAGGTGGATTTTCGGTGCATGCCTTGGCCCAAGGTGCCACTGAGGTCACAAGTATCGATATTAGTGCCCAAGCGCTGGGAATGGCCGTTGAAAACAGTCGGTTAAATGAGTTTGCAGGCAGACATGTTACCTTGGCAGGAGACGCTTTTACAATCATGACATCATTAATTAAAGAGAACAAGCAATATGATGTGGTTGTAATTGACCCTCCGTCCTTCGCCAAAAGCAAAGGTGAGATCGCCATGGCTAAAAAGAAATATGGACAACTGGCAATGCTTGGGGTTCAGCTAACCAAAAGAGGCGGTATTCTAATGATGGCCTCATGCTCATCACGTGTCCCTGCTTCGGACTTTTTTACAATTATTTCTGAAACCATTACTAAATCTGGGAGATCGTGGCAACTTTTAGAACAAACCGCACATGATGTGGATCATCCAGTGACCTTTCCTGAAGGTGCTTATCTAAAATGTGGATATTATCAGCTTAATTGATGGTATAGGGCAACGTAATCCTTATCTGGGTCATATTACGATCGCTTTCATCGTGGATATTAATATCAAAATCCCCCGTGTTTATCATGACGCCCCCGTATAATTCGTTGGTTCTTCGGGTAAAGGTTAGGGTTACTGGCTTTGATATTCCTTTAATGGTAAGAGTTCCTTCGACCAAGAACTCCCTTCCGCCACCGTCTCTAACGGCGGTACTTTTAAAATAAAGACGTGGATATTGTTTGTTATTGAAGTATTTTTTAGAACGCAAATGTCTATTCCGAAGCCAATTATCAGTATCCAAGGTGTTCATAGCTACCGATCCGCTAAAACTGGATTCAGTAAGATTATTGAGATCAATGTTTCCAGTAAATTTGAAATCGGATATAGTGCCATCAACGTCGTCATCCATGAACACAAATGCCACTGTCGCTTTAGATTCGTCAATGACAATGGGCTGTGCATTTAGCGAAAGAAACAATGCCGTAAAGAAAATAGTACATGTTGTTTTTATTGAATACATAGGGCCTTTTGTCGGTCTATATGTCAGCACATTACGTGCCAAATTCCTGAGGTTCTAGAAAGTCTACTGAAAATCAGCTCGTTAAAGTTACGTTAATTGATTCTGAACCGATAACTATTACCGTCTAATGTAATAATTTAATAGAAAAATTATAACCATGCGAAAAGTACTACTTGGCCTTGCACTCTGCGGAATAGCTTTGATCACTATTTCGGCCATCAAAACCACAAAGAACTCATTAACTTCAAACTTTATTACAGGGGATACTGAAATCGCCTCGATCAATTCATTGAGTTTTGGACCTGAGGGAATCCTGTTTATTGGAGACTCTAAAAATGCGGCGATCTATGCCGTTGACACCAAAGACAATAGCAAATCTTCTGAAGAAAAGCAAATTAACCTATCCGAATTCGATACTAAAATTGCGGCTGCCTTAGGAACGTCTAAAGAAAATATCAAGATCACAGACATGGCAGTAAATCCAGTTTCAAACAAGGTCTATTTTTCGGTTAACACAACCGATGGAACACCGGTTGTGCTACGACTGGAAGGAGAAAAGTTGGAAAGTGTATCACTTACTAATGCCAGTTATTCAAAAATTGGATTGGAAGATGCCGTAGCGGTAGACGCTAAGGATCGTAGAGGTCGTTCTCAACGAGTTTGGGCTATTTCTGACCTTCGATATCATGCCGGAAACGTATTGGTTTCAGGCTTGTCAAATAAAGAATTTAGTTCCACCTTCCGAAGTATTCCTTTTCCTTTTAAAGCATCTCAAAAATATGCTTCGCTCGAGATCTGGCATGCTGCTCACGGTCAGTTTGAAACATTTGCGCCCATCAAAACCTTTGATGTTATTACATTAAACAACAAAGAATACCTAATGGCCAGTTATACATGCACACCGCTTGTGTTGTTTCCCATGGATCAAATTCAAAGTGGAAAACACCTAAAGGGGAGAACAGTAGCAGAGTTAGGTGCTGGGAACTCTCCGTTGGATATGATTTCCTATGAGAAGGAGGGCAAACAATATTTCCTAATGTCAAATAGCAATCGCCCTATCATGCGTTTTAAGTATGAAACGATTGCAGATTATAAGGACACCATGACAGAGCCTGTGCCCGAATTTGCGGCTACAGAAGGGGTAGCTTATGATAACCTTCCGATGGTAAATGTGCTGCAAATGGATAATCTGGATGCCAACAATGTTGTATATTTACAACGTACGGCAAGCGGTGATCTTATTTTGCGTAGCCGACCTACCAAATGGATGTAATGACAAAAAAAAATAAAAAATGGTATCAAAGGATTGAGTTTTACTTGGTCCTTTTTTTAGTTGTTTATTTTAGTGTTCAAGTGCAGAGCTGTATCAATGGCGAGACGGCTAGCGGGGCGGTTTATTATGATAATGGCGTGGTGACTGAGATTAGTTTTCCTTCGGAAAAATGTAGTGCTGAAGGTATCTCTGTTCGGTTAAAAGGAAGTGGTAGCAGCATACTGGGTGATTACGAATCTCGTGAGAATCGGTGTTATTTTAAACCCTTAGTTCCGTTTAGTTTCGGAAATGAATACGAAGTATATGAAGGAGATGTCTTAATCTTCGGCTTTAAGCCAAAAAGACCTCAGTCTTCTAGCCCCAAACCCGAATTGATTTCTATCTATCCAACTTCAGATACCGTACCTGAGAACCTTCTAAAAATGTATTTCGAATTCTCACAACCCATGCAGGAGACGCAGGGCGTGTTGGACTATATCACCATAACAAATTTAACCACAGGAGACGAAGAGGATGTTTTTTTAGACCTTCCTACGGAATTATGGAATGTAGATCATACTTTACTAACATTGTGGCTCGATCCGGGACGAATCAAAACCGATCTCATTCCCAATAAAGAACTAGGACTTCCTATTGTTAGAGGAAATGCCTACATCATTACTGTTGATAGTAGCTGGCAAAATAGCAAACGAAATTCTTTAGGAAAAACATACGAAAAAAGAATCGTGGTATCAGATCCAGACACCCATAGTCCTAAAGCCTCCGATTGGAACCTAGTGGTTCCAAAATCTGGAAGTACGACCGCCTTAGAAATACATTTTTTGGAACCGCTGGATGCCATTTTGGTTCCAGAGACCTTTAGCATTGAAGAGTCTTTCGAAATAAACGTAGAGGGCTCGTTCGAGTTGGTCCCTGGAGAGCGCATACTGAAGTTTTTTCCATTTCAAGCATGGACATCTGGAGCCTATGATATTATTATTGAATCACGCTTAGAAGATCTTGCCGGAAACAATATGAATCACCTTTTTGATGTAGACCTTGAAAAGACAGGAGTTTCGGAACCCTCTGAAACCAAAAAGCGTTCGTTTACTATTGAGTAATGCTTTTTTCTCCACGTTTTACATAGAGCAATACTACTATTGACAAGCCAGAACAGATTGAGAAACCAATGAACAACGGTAGTACTTCACTATCTACAAAGCGGCCTATAAACGTACTAATTGGTACCGCCATAATGGTAGAGATAAAACCAGTAATGGCTGAAGCGATTCCTGCGATATGTCCTACAGGTTGCATGGCAATAGCCCGAAGATTCCCGAAAAGAAATCCAATCGCAAAGAATTGAAACCCGAAGAACAACAACAACACTACAACACTTGGGTTTGCGGTATTAAAAAACAAAATAACATATAGCACTGATATGGCAAAGTAACCAAATAGGGAAGTGGTAATGAGTTTTTTCATACCATAACGCAATACAAATGTTCCATTCAAAAAAATAGCTAAACCAATGGCAATGGCCAATCCAGCGAAAATGTAAGGAAACTCTTCTTTCAGGTTGTATTGCTGCTGAAAAATCTGCTGAGAGCTACTTAAGTACACCAAAAACGAACCTACCACAAACCCCGAGATAATGGTATACCCCATGGTGGTTCTCTGACTAAATACTTCTTTGAACCCATTCACGAAGATCTTTCCTGATACTGGAATTCGTTTTTCTACAACTAAGGTTTCACGTTGTCTCCTCCAAAACCACAATGCTATGAGTATACTAAATACAATCTGAACATAGAAAATGCCCTGCCAATTGTAAGAATCCAACACAAACTTTCCTAAGGCTGGGGCTACAATGGGAATCAGTAAAAACACCACGGTAACAAAAGATAAAATACGCGCCATATAATCGCCACTGTACATATCCCGAATAATGGCAACAACTATAGTTCTAGGACCCGAGAGCCCAATCCCTTGTAAAATACGTCCAGCGATCATGACCTCGAGACTCGTGGCATAAATGCACATAAAACTCGAAAGAATGAAAATAGCAAAGCCCACATATACCAGGGGTTTTCTTCCCATGGCATCAGATAAGGGTCCAAATATTAAAGGCCCCACGCCTAGACCTAAAAAGATCATGGTGATAAGCAACTGATTGTCCACCACCTTAGTGGTTCCTACTGCAATACCAATGATGTCCAAGGCCGGCAATAAGGCATCTATGGCCAAGGCTACCACAGACATGAGAGAAGCCATTAGGGCTACAAATTCGAACTGTGAGGTGGACTGTTTTACTTGCATTCGGCAAAAATAGCCCATTTCAATGGTAAGAACTCATGTTCCTTCAAAATCTTCGGAAGAAACTTTTAGTGCTATCTCTACTATTTAAAAACTACCTATAAATTTCAGCTATAAAGCGACTTCTTCTTTAATATCTTGATACCATGGAAGCTCTTGTTTTTCAATCTCTTGTAAAAAGAAATCGGCAATGATTCTAACCTCTCTTGAAAAATCACTGAACTTGTCCGCAATCGTATTTATCGAAGCATCGATGACAAGATTGTAATTAGGAAAGATAACCAAGAAATTCATGGATCCTTTACTCACGCCTCCGTGATGTACCATCCAGACTGGCTTTCCGTCCAACATATATTCCTCTTCAAAAGCCAGATACGAACGCCAGCCCATTGCATATTCTTGGACATTGATAGAACCGTCGCGTAACTTCATGGGTGTCCAGAGCTGTTGTTTTATGTTGGAACTTAAAAATGTAGTGTCGTTCAAGTAGGCATTGCCCATTTTCACAAGATCCGAAGGAGTAGATATGATACCACCTCCGGCCCATTTATAGCTTAGGTTGACGTCATAAGCCATTCCAAAATTGCGAAACTCTCGATAATAGCCGCCATCTGTTTCATAGAAGGTGGCAAAATGTTCCGTCTTTGGCTGTGCATGATCTCCATACGTACTGGTCATTTGTAAAGGGTCAAAGATCCGTTCTTTCAAATAGGGCAAAAACTCTTGCCCTGAAGCCTGTTCCAATACAGCGCTGGCAAGATTAACATCAAAGGTTGAATATTTGAAATTGGTGCCAGGTTCGTAGAGCAAATCGTATCGATTAAAAACCGACAGGCCCTCGGTCACTGAGTTAAACTGTACACAATTACAGAGGGTATATCGAGCGGAAGCAATTCCGAAGTCTTCATAATTACCAACACCTGCAGTATGGCTCAATAATTGACGTGTGGTAAAATTCCAATCCTTTTTTGGCCAATTGACAATGGTATCTCCCACATAGGCATCTAAATTCAAAGCGCCCGCATCCACCAGGTGTGCAATTCCTGTTGCAGTAACCGCTTTTGAAGTACTTCCGATACGATATTGTGTTTGTGGTGTCGCAGGTTTTTCTTCTTCAACATCTGCAAAACCAGCCGCTGCTGACCAAACAATGCGATCGTTATGACCCACAGCGATAGAAAAGGAAGGGGTATTTATTCTTTCGGTAACTGTTTTGAGATAATCTGTGGCCTGTTCAATCTGAAAACTATATTCTGAATCTGCAGTTCCGGTGGTTAGAGGCTCATATTGCCGATCTGGAGTTTTTGATAAACTAAAGAAATAGAATATATTCCAAATTAATAATAACCCAAATAACACGCCGAGTGTTCTAAGAAATCTTCGTTTTATTTTTTTCATGTTGTTGTGTTTTGATGTCAAAAATGGGTAAGAATTCCATGTGTTTTATAAATAATAGACTGGGTACGAGAATGCGTTGCCACATAGTAGGGTGCTGAATACTAATCCATTTTGTCTGATCAAACGGTGCGTCTGTCTACGGAAACTGCCTCTCTGTCGTACTTCAAAATTCGGTCAATAAATATGCTATATTTGGTAGCATTATGCACGAAGTAGCCCCCATAGACTTTTCCAAAACGTTTCGGTATCGACTCCGTTTTTGGGGTATCCTAATTCTAGGGTTTACGTTGATCCAATTTCTAAAAGAAGGCAACGCACAGTCTTTGTATACGATATTCTTTCAAAACGCGAGGCGTCTTCCGGCCATGATGTTTGTAGCACATACATTCAATGACGTTCTATTGCCCCAATTTTATACGAAGCGAAGGTACCTGCCATTCATTCTGTTGTCAATCATTCTTTTTTATGTAGGTGGTGTGTTGGATCGGGTGATCAACGTATATGTTTATGAGCCTATGTTTCGCGAGCGCCCTTTTCCGCAGGAATCCTTGTTAGAAATATTTACAGACTGGCCCTTTTTAGTAAGCGCCTATCTTCCCGCACTGCTCACAGCAACCTTGATAATGTCACTGAACAAACTCATTACACAAAAGAATTCCATACAACGACGAAATGTACAGCTGGAACGCGATAAGAATATCGCCGAACTTAATCTATTGAAGGCACAGTTACATCCTCACTTTCTTTTTAATACATTGAACAATCTCTATGCACTTACCATAAAAAAGTCGGATAAGGCACCCGAAGTTGTGGCCACACTTTCAGAAATGCTCGATTATATCCTATATCAATGTAATGATACATGGGTTTCTCTGGATAAGGAGATAAACTTGCTTGATAATTATATCACGCTTGAAAAACTACGATATGGTGATGAAATTGATATTTCTTTCAGTAAAACCCAATCAAAACCGGTTCAAATTGCGCCCTTATTATTGCTTTCTATTGTCGAAAATGCCTTTAAACATGGTGCCAGTGGTTCTTTGGATCGGCCGCAGATAGAGATTGACCTCGTTCAAGAAGGGGATACCTTAAATTTCAGTGTAAAGAATACAAAGAACACCCATGCTCAAAAAGATGCTACGCAATACACCAAGGGTATTGGTGTATCAAATATTAAGCAACAAATGGAATTATTATATAGTGATTATTCCTATGAAGTCACCGATGAAAACGGCTGGTATTGTGTAGCTTTACGAATTAATACGGCATAAGACATTGATTAATTGCATTGTAATAGACGACGAACCCCTAGCTCGGGAGTTACTGGAAACACATATTTCTGAAGTTCCCTTTATACATCATTTGGGATCTTTTAAAAATGCTGTACTCGCTTCGGATTTCATGAGGCAACATGCTGTGGATCTAATTTTCCTTGACATTCAGATGCCGATGCTCACTGGCATTGACTTTTTGAAATCGTTACAGAATCCACCAGCAGTAATCTTTACCACGGCTTATAGAGAATATGCTGTCGAAAGTTATGAGCTTCAGGTATTGGATTATTTGGTGAAACCCATTGCTTTCGATCGTTTTTTTAAAGCTGTCACTAAACTTCAGACTTCTGGAAATGAGTCGGTAGCGCAGGAGAGAGATGTTTCGGAAAAAGCAACATCGATGTTTGTTAGTATCGGAAAGAAGCAAGTAAAGTTGGTCTTTGATACCATTACCTATATCGAAAGTCGGAAAGACTATCTTAAAATACATTCAGAAACTGGAAGTCTCGTAATCAAAGAACGAATTAGTGCCTTTGTTGAAGAGCTTCCTGCCGATCAGTTTCTTCGGATTCACCGCTCGTATATCGTAAACCGCAAAGAAATCACTGCCTTCACGCAGAATGATGTCGAAATTGGTTCTGTAGAGTTACCCATTGGAGGGCTGTATAAAATTTCGGTGTTAAAAATATTAAAAGGATAGTGTCGCTACATTAATGCTTTGGGTTCACATTTCTAGGAAGTACTCTCCTGAATATTTTACTATATTTGAGTACAACCATAACCACACGGGGCATGCCACAAGAACCTAGCGGAAAAGATGTTCGATTTATTCATGTATTACTTCCTATTTTATTTCTGCTCGTACTCATCATCTATGGCCTGATCCTACAGCCACAAGTGTTTAATAAAGAGGCTTTTCCGTTAGAAATAGTCTTTCTTTTAGCCACAGTATTTTCATCGGCTCATCTTATTATCATTGGTTTTTCGTGGGATACTATTCAGAAAGCCATTGTAAAGAAACTTGCCAAAGGATTTCCCGCGGTATTGATATTGTTTGCTATTGGTTTGGTCATTGCCACATGGATTGTGAGCGGCACCATCCCTATGCTGATCTACTACGGCATCAAGATTATTAATCCGACTTATATGTATGCGTTGGCATTTTTGATTCCAGTGCTTTTTTCTACCCTAACGGGAACATCTTGGGGCTCGGTGGGAACCATAGGCACAGTAATTATTGGCATTGCCGCCGCTGTAGATGCGCATTTGGGCATAACTGCCGGAGCGATCATTGGTGGCGCCTTTATGGGAGATAAGATGTCTCCCTTATCCGATACCACCAATTTGGCCGCCATTGCTACCGATGTTAATTTATACGATCACATTCGATCTATGATGTATACCACACTGCCGTCGGCCGTGATTGCGCTTATCTTGTTCTTTATACTAGGTTTTACACATCCACCAGCTTTAGAGACGGTCACAGGTGCGGAGACCGTCGCTATGTTGGAAAGTATCGATGTTATGTTCAATTTCAATCTGTTGTTACTTCTACCGCCGCTTGTGGTGCTATTTGGTTCTTTAAAGAAAATGGCAACCTTACCTACCTTATTGGCATCTTCCATACTATCTTGTATCCTCGCGTTGATTTTTCAAGGCTTTGATATTGGAAATATTATGACCGTTTTAAAAAGCGGATTTGACACTACTATGGCGCCGTGGGTCACTGTAGTACCGGAAAAAGTGCAGATATTATTCAATAGAGGCGGGCTGTTTGAACTCAATGAAGTCATTGTATTTACGCTAATGGCCCTAACATTCATTGGTACGATTGATGTCACCAACGCCATGCCCAGAATTGTGAATAGGGTCTTCGGATTTGCAAAGACCAGAGCCGCGGTTATTTTATCATCACTGGGCTCCACTGCCTTTACCAATGCCATTACGTCCAATCAAAGTGCGACCAGTTTTATTGTGGGAGATGCGTTTAAAGCTACCTATGACCGATTTAAGATTCCACGAAAAGTACTGTCGCGATCCATCGAGGACTACGGAACCATGATAGAAAGCTTGATTCCATGGAGTGCTACTGCCTTGTTTATGTCTGCGACCTTAGGAGTGGCCTATGCCGATTACTGGCACTGGCAGTTTCTATCCCTAATAAACATTGTGATCGCGCCCTTAATAGCCATTCTTGGTATTGGTTGTTTTTATAAAAAGAACGATGACACTAAAAATTCTTAATTCTGAAAAGGAGTATGAGTAAAAAACCGAACATAGAAACCCTTTTGGCACATTATGCCGAAGATCGAGCAGCCTATCACGGCGCCGTTGTGCCACCTATTTTTCAGAATTCGCTGTTCACCTTTGAAAATTGGGACGCCATTGATGCTGCTTTTGATGACCGAGGCAATCAGTTTATCTATTCTAGAGGGAAGAATCCTACGGTTCAAATGGTGGAAGCCAAGATTGCTGCGATGGCAGGAGGGGAGAAGGCACAACTATTTCCGTCAGGTATGGCGGCCATTTCAGCGGCCTGTCTGCACTTTTTGACACCGAATGATCATGTGATCGCGATCAAAAACCTTTATGGCCCGGCGAACAATCTATTGACGAACTATTTATCTAAGAAAATGGGGGTGACTACCACTTTTGTTTCTGGTATTGACATTTCCGATTTTGAAGAAGCCCTTCAACCCAATACAAAATTGATTTATTTAGAGAGTCCGTCATCGGCCGTGTTTTCATTGCAAGACATTCGTGAAGTCACAGAATTGGCCCAACGACATGGTGTGAGGACTATGATCGACAATACCTGGGCTACACCCTTATTTCAAAAGCCATTAGCGATGGGGGTAGACCTCGAAGTACATTCGCTTTCTAAGTATATAGGCGGTCATAGCGATCTTATAGGGGGTGTGGTTATAGGAAGTGAAAAAGACATAGATGCAATTTTTCATCTTGAATACGAATTATTAGGTATGAAAATGGCTCCCATGGAAGCCTGGTTACTGCTACGAAGCCTACGAACATTGCCCATGCGCGTAGAACGACATCAAGAGAACGCCTTGAAAGTAGCGTCCTTTTTGGAAGCGCATCCCAAGGTAAGCCTAGTGAATTATCCTGGACTGCCCAGCTTTCCGCAGTATGAACTGGGAAAAAGGCAAATGAGTGGATATACGGGATTATTGTCATTCCGACTAGCCACAGAGGATCTATCCAAGATAAAGGCCTTTGTAAATGGTCTGAACGTCTTTAAGATAGGTGTGAGCTGGGGAGGCCATGAAAGCTTGGTGTATGTACCTGCTATCAGTTATTTAAAAGAGCTAAATGAAAAACAATTTACCGATATGGGCATCTCCTTGGGAGACATCCGGATCTCAGTAGGGTTAGAGCATGTGGACGATCTTATTGAAGATCTACAACAAGTATTAGAAATTATATAATATATTGGTTTATAATTATTTATATTTATTTAGTTTAATGAATAGTTTAACTATTAGTTATGAAAGTATTTGGTCAATCAAGAAAGAAGTTAGTTTCAGGAAAAGGCTTTAGGAAGTATTTATTATATGCCATAGGGGAGATCATTCTAGTGGTCATTGGTATTCTCATAGCAGTTTCTATTAATAACGCAAATGAAACACAAAAAGCGGCCAAGAAACGCACGGAATTGGCCACTTTAGTACTGCAGCAGATGGCTACCGATTCATTGAATTTAGACGTAGTTATTACATCACAAAATAACAGTAAGGCTGGATTTTATAAGGTATTGCGAGCTACGGCGCCAGAAGACCCTATTGTAGATTGTGTGCGATGTCCCTTTATGATCTTGACCAATTTTAACGTCGCAAATATGGATCCGAAGGTGCGCACACTATTAGAGCGATCTGTGTTACTAGAAGATTCTATATCAATGCGTTTGTTAAAGATTGAAAGCGATTACAAGCATTATGACAACATATTCAGGCTATTAGAAGAATCTATTGTCGATAATTTAAAAGTAAACATTGGGTATTTACGTGATACCTACCCTTGGTTTTCCCAGTTTATATCGCAACAGAAATGTAATGAAGAATGTCAGGCGTATTTTCAACGAAGTCCAGATTTCAGAAATCGAGTAGCGTATATGGAATTGCTAGTGTTTAATGCCTATGGCCAGGAATTGTTAGCCTTTAAGAGGAGACTCAGAGAACATATGATTGCACTAGAGAAGGCTATCGAATAGGAGGGGAGCACAACAAATCAAGCTGTTAATTATTAGTTAAGGAGTTATTTTTTCTGAAAAAGGGAAGATATCTTTAGAATGTAGACCCGTAAAACTCCCACTATGAACCCCATACTGAAGATTCCCATGTTTCTTTTTGTGCTATTGATGTCTCAAATGGCTATAGCTCAATATGAGGAAGGCGATTGGGCGGAACGCGACACCTGGATGGATGTCAACGCTATTTTTGGTCAAGTAGGCATTACTGAAGGAAGCGCTGTAGGCGATATAGGCTGCCACGAAGGCTATTTGAGTGTTCGTTTGGCTGGTCGTGTGGGAGAAGCAGGCCAAGTATATGCGGTAGACGTTAGGGAAGACCGTTTGAATGACCTACGTGCTAATCTAAAAGACAGAGATCTCACCAATGTAAATGTCATTTTGGGAGATTATGACAATCCGAAACTACCAACCAACACCTTGGATGTAGTTATTATTATGGATACCTATCACGAGATGGAAGATTATATGACGATACTCGATCATGTACACAAGGCATTAAAACCAGGAGGACGCATTGTTATTGTTGAAAAGCTCAAAACACGGATCAAGGGAAAATCCAGAGATCAACAGACCGCTGCACATAGTTTGAGTTTAAAGTATGTAAAGAAAGAATTGATGAAAGCAGGATTTGAAGTAGGCTACCAAAATAAGGACATGGGGGATTGGGAGAATGATGTAGATAAGGTTATTTGGATGGTGGTTGGAACAAAGAAAGGGTAGATATCCTGTAGGAATTAGCACAACTAGCTAAGAAATAGTTAATATTAACTAAATATTTAGTTTAAACTAATCTTTTAGTTATATATTTGAATCAGAACGTCTAATTCGTAGAAAAAATGGTTCAGAACACTCCGCAAACTGCATCAATCTTCAGAACAGTTATACTTTTCTTACTACTTATCCCTATTGCTCTGACGGGCCAAACAAAGAATGGTTGGACCATCATGCATTATGCGGTGGGATCTAATTCGTCTGAAATTGATTTGCTAAGTGATGTACAAGAAATGATGGTAGGTAAGCAATCCGAAGGTTATGAGATCCTATTACTTATAGATCGCACACCGGGTTTTTCGGAAGATGCGGTTGTTTTGGGCTCAAATTTTACCGACACCAGACTCTATCGTATCATTCCTAATGGTTATGAGGAGTTGGAAGGGAAGGAGTTCTTGCCAGAACTCAGCGTTAATAGTACCTACGATGCCAATATGGGAGATGCAGATGTGTTAAAACGTTTTGTGCAATACGGAAAAAAATATTACCCCGCCGATCATTATATGCTGGTATTGCGTTCGCATGGCAACGGAACCGGTATGTGCCCAGATCCCGAAGGAGGTAAGGCCGATAAGCTCTATCCGGGCGAGTTGCGAGATGTTTTGAGCGCAGAAGAGTCTGTGGATATTCTGGGGCTCGATGTCTGTTCTATGGCAGGCTTAGAGAACTTATACGAATGGCGACCCGATGCGGGAGGCTTTGGTGCCGACTATGTCCTAGCATCTGCACCTTTATCGGCCGCATGGTCCTATGACACCATCTTTTCTCGACTACAAACGGAATCAGAGGCTAGCACTAGTGGGGAATCTAATTATTTTGCCTCTGGTGAGGAAGTCAATCTAGATCCATTAAAAATGACGCCCAAGACATTTTCTGAATTACTGATAGAAGAAATTTATGACAGTCAGCGGTGGTCATCCTGGGGATTGTTTGACAATACCGAGATTACGGGCGTAAAGCAAGCTATTGATGCCTTGGCACAGGCTATGACCAAAGAAGACAAGGCAACTCTAATAACCCATATAGAACAAGCCTTGGGGTATCATCATAATACCCATGAAAACCTCGAAGTAGCCCAATTGGCGTTTCCGTATGTAGATGCCTATGATTTCTTTGCGCGTATCGCCAAAGACAGCGGTTTAAGTGAAACCATCAGAGACTGTGCAACACTTGTATGTGACGGCTTGCAAAAATTAGTGATGAGCTCGTATTACGGACAAGGATATCTACCAGAGACCAATGATTTTGTAGAAGGCGGATCTGGTGTATATCTTATTTTACCGATGGGCCATAAGATCTTTTCACAGTCCAAGCAATCTTTTTGGACACATATGGATTGGTATCATCCTGAAGACAAACAAGACTTAGGTAATGCGTATGGCAATTACGATTGGTGTTCAGACGGAGCCATCCCGAGAAATAACAAAGTTGAAACCTTTTACGAATTACTGGATTGGTTGTTTGATACAAACAACGATTCCAACGGTGGAGTGAATGGGTATCGCTGGTAATTAATACGATGCGGTTGGCAGGGATAGGACATTACGTTCCCATAGATACTATACAGAAAGGGGATGATCTCTGAAATATTCTATTTTACATAATATAAATTATAGTACAAAATGAGTGGTAAGCTTTTGACAGTCAATAAATTGCAAAACGTAAGATGTCGAAAGTTAAGTCTAACTTGCATAATATTACAAGTGAAAACCCTATTCCTAATCGGGTTCCCCTCATTGATTCCTTAAGGCTAAGAATCCCCCGTTACAAATGCAGTTATATAGATCCTGTTTTAACTGAAAAATATCAAAAGTTCTATGAATCGGTAGGATTGATTGATGACGATTTGAACAACGCGGGCGCATTTGTCTCTAGTGTAAAAGGAATTACTACAAGAATTTTTATTAAATCTTATCGCAAAGGTGAAGTATCTGAGGACTACGTCGTATGTACGGTCTCTTGTAAGATGCTCAGACATCGCTATTTTGAAGGAATAAATAAAGATACCATTGACATCATTTACGATACTCTAATGGGTTTTAAAGTCTTTTATTGTGATAAGGAGGTTTTCATGGATGCGGCTGTGAATGATGTCGATATATGTTTTAATACCTATATAGAAAATGATTTGCTCATTGAGTCTATCCATATTCTCGCAAAATCCTTAAAATCTACAGCTCTAAAATATTGGCATCCATATACTAAGTCTAAGAATACCAATATAGGCGTTGAATTCAATAAGCGAGAATACGCTACCAATGCTTTCCCTCATGTCAAAATCTACAATAAGGAATTAGAACTCTTAAACAAATCAGCGGAATTTTATAATACGTTCCTTTTTCCCCTCGATATTAAAAATTTGGTGCGTATTGAGGTCAACGTAAAACATACTAAACACCGTAAATATCTCCAAAGGAAAGTTCCAAATTTGAAATATACTAACCTTCGTGGCCTTGTTGATTTGGACAATGAGACGTTAATGGCCGTTGTGCTTTTGGGCATCCCTCAGTATATAGAAAAAATACCACAAGTTAAGTCAATAAGTGGCCTTACTCCTCGTGAAATACGGTTGAAATATTATATAGAACAATTAATTAATCTCGGTTTTGACAAGGATAAACTTCACGGTTATGAATATGATTTTCCCCTAACTCAAAAGGGTCATGAACAAAAGTCTAGACTTAAAAAAAGTACAAAAGAGTTCATCCATCGGATTACCGTTGACCAATGGACAGAAATTAAACTACAACAGAACGGACATATCCAAGAATTTTTATATAAACAATTAAAACTAAAACTATGAAGAAAAATCGAATCAAATTAATATATGCTCTCGCAATACTTGTGGGGGTTACTGTTGCCTTTATTTTTTTGAGTTTGTTGATTTTCTGCTCTTCTTATAGCGATAACTTATCAATAACATTATGCCGAGAAACGAAAGAACAATCCCAAAGTATACGAAAAGGAACCCATAGTAAAAAAAGATATACCCAAAAATCAAATTCCAAATATAGCCTGCTGAAATAATGACCATTAATAAGGTTGTTTGAATGAAAGTTGCGGCCAATGATCCTTGTATAGCGTTTTCTTCTATTTCTTTTTTGGACAACTGCTTTTCTGGCGTATGTATATTACTTAAATCAATTGAAAAGCTTAATAAACCGTGCGCGGTAATTATAAAACAAAAGCAGAATGCAAGTATTAACGTAACACTACTGGAATTATAAAAATCTCTATGAAAGATGAATAAACTTATATACCAAAAAGGGAGAGAGAAAAAGGATATTGCAATCTCCTTTATGTTAGTTGGAGCATCATATATGTCTTCTTTTAATCGTATCATAATTAATGATTAAGGTTTGTGAAATAAAAGATTACAGGGAGAATATTAACAATTTAAAATTACAAAAAACTATGGTAACAATTGAAATAGAAATCAAAAAATCGAACTACGTTAATTTGTTACAGTCCTTAGATGAACTTAGTGACCCTTTAAAAAAAATAGAATTAAGGGAGTCTCAACAAATGATTTTAGGCGATACGTTAACGATTAAATTAACCGTGAGTACTCCCCTATTTCTATTTGGTTTGGGTAAACGGTTTGGATTCAATCAAGCGTTACAAATCGAACAAGATTTAGCTGAAATCAATGCGCAAATTCCTACGGGATAGCGCCCGCCCCTACCCGACTAATGATAGTCGGGTATAACTTGCAGTTTTTCGCAAGTATGTTAAAGAAATGTTAACGAATTTCCTACAGTCATAAACAACTTCTTTTAAACAATGAAACAAGACAAAAATGCAATAAGAACGGGTACTGTAACGGCCTCAGATTTGGCTGAGTTTCTCAGTCAATCTACGAGGACGGCCTATAGGGAGTTGGCACATCTCAAATTACTCCATGATACTACTAAAATTTTCTGGCATCATGTGTATAAGTATTACGATATCGAGCTGACAAAATAAGCCAATTTCTGCCACTTTCTGCCAAAATATGCCATTTTTTCCACTCCCTATTGTGGAACCCCATAATATTGGTTCTGCTTTATTAATTAAAAAATGTTATAGATGGCAACAAAAAAAAATGTAAAAAAAAGTACGGCGGTTATATGGGTTGTGCTTGGAATCGTGTTAGGGAGTTTCATCCCTGATAAATTTTCGCCTTTAAGGTGGATACTAAAACCTAAAGGATAAATTATGGAAATTACACAAATCAAAAGAGGTTCTGCAACCTCGCGTATAGTTTCGGCTAATCTGCCAAAGGGACACTTGAATGGGTGTTTAGTGGCAATGACTGTTCCAGATGGAACCACACATGAAGATTTTTTTGGAATATTAAATGGTGCAAATGTTCGAGCGGAGTTTATTCATGATAGAAATGAGTATTTGAATGTAAATACACCATTGAGTGCTATGGTTGCTCTATCAGATATTAATCATGGTTCAATAGGTAGTCTTTCGAGATTATTTAAAACGGGTGGTTTGTCGGATGGGACTACAACACAGCATGTTTCGGATACGGCGGCGTCGGATTTGGGCGACCCAACAATAGTAAGTGCAATGTTTCCTTTTATGGCTGGAGCATATACCTTCTATCTTGATTATGGTTCAATTTACTGTGAAGATGGAAATGAATTTACTATAGATATAGAATTTTCAAATATTGACCACGCTCAGTTATTCGGTGATATTAATATCTATACTGTTTCAAAAGATTTAGTTCCTTTCTACTTTAAAAAGTATGATTTGGATTATGATTTAAATGAGCTACATAAAAGTATCTCCGAGGGTTGGATATTCAGCGAAACTTTGGATAGGGATGCAAATGTAGTCGTTGAAACGGATACCGTTCAATATGATTCAGATTTAGAAGGATTCCGTACGGCTACGCAGGTCTTCGGTGAAATTGAGAATGTTGACGCTGGAATTTTGGTGTCAATTTACCAATCTACCTACGGTATGCCAGAAGATGTTTGGGTGAAAATCACAAAAAATGGTTCGGTGGCTCTACAATCAGAAGCATCGAGACTAGGTCTTTTAACCATTCGTAACGAGTTCCCGTTGGCTTTGTCTACTAAACAAGCTTTGAGGTCTTTACAGTCTAAGCAAACGGCTGTACAGAAGTTCAAGCAAGACCATCCAGATCAGTATATCGCAATGGTTGCGGTGGGTCATTTGGATAGTGTTGAGACAATAGGACAATCTGTTGTTTGGCTTAGTAGCACTTATGGGCAATTTAATGCTAAGGGTGCCTCTGCAAACAATACTGACCAGTTTACGTTACCTCCAAATGGAGACTACGTAGTAAATAATTTTAAACCTAACGCGAGATAATTATGGCACAAGGAATATCAAATAATAGTAGGTTTCTAGGCGCGCTCTTAGGAGGCGGCGGAGGCGGAATTCTCGGAACCGTGGGAAATATAGTTGGAGGTTTATTTGGCGGTGGTGGCAATCAAGCCCCACCCCCTCCTCCTCCACCAGATAAGAAAGATAATATGGCTTTGTACTTAGGTATAGGTGGTGGTGTCTTAGCTCTTATAATGGTTGTAATGTTTATGAAAAAATAGACCATGAAAAAGAAAAAGGTTTTCGGAGGTCATGAAGTCGGTACCGTTGTAAATGGGAAAATTCTCAAAAAGGACGGGAATTGGTATGACTATAAAAAGAAAAGCGGTGCTACCTCTGGTAAAGACAAAAAACATGGTAAGTACTATGTTTCCGCTTGGAATGTTTCAAAGCAAAGCGGTCTGGTAAAGATTACAGCGTTTGAAAATGACAAAAGTGAAATCTATGATAGGGATGATAGTTCAAAGGCGATTAGTATGCTTTTTGAAATTCGTTATACTAGGTTTGGCACTAAGCAATTAGAGATAGGTTTCTACAATCTTAATACAGGAGTAGTGGTATTGGGTGATTGGGGCTGGACAATTGCAACAAAGGCTCCAAACGGTGGTTTCATGGGTCGATACAAGAAAAAATAAATTAATTTAAAACTGAAAGGAGATGTTGAAATTTTTGCCAAAATTGCTAGTTATCCTCCAAAATTTGGAGTGGATTGCGAGGCTAATGATACCTGTTTTAGAACAGGTGATTAATAAGGACTTGGATGGTGATGGACATATTGGTGCGAGGGGTGGTAAATCCCCTGCCAGTAAGACAGAAAATCCTAAATAGTGGGGTATGAGTAGTTCTTATGTGAAAAAGGGTGGTTGGTTATCGGCCGCCCTTTCTTTTATCCTTCCTTACGTTTTGCCTCTGGTGGTTATTATAGTGGCTATCATTGGATTTCGTCGTGGTTGGTTTGATTCAATCTTTGGAAATTCCAAACCTTTAAATTTAGACCAAGTTGATGGTTATCCTATTAGTACTTTATCTACTGCGACGGCTTTACAAATAGCCAATCGATTAGAATCTTATATGAGTTCGTGGGGTACCAATGAACACGGTATTTTGACTGAATTTAATAATCTCACGGTTAACGATGCGGTTATTGTTTACAATCAATTTGGGGAACGTCATTACAGTCGAATATTCGGTGAAGGTAGTGTCCCAATTGTTAGCGGTCGTCATAATCTTTCAATATGGTTACGTACTGAGCTTTCGGAAAGTGAGCCAGCCTTTCAAGCGGCAAAAATTAAACTCTCACCACATAATCTTTTATAATATGGGAAATAACAAAATTTATAATCAGTTAAACGCAATAGACCCTAGGTTGGCGGTATATTTTGAAAACTTTTATGAGAATAAAAATAT
>Ga0316205_10000333_pt1 | contig 97122 bp, 75 predicted proteins | sample 3monthpyrite_MG_FD_204941 | JGI IMG/M metagenome (GOLD analysis project Ga0316205, IMG submission 204941) | Microbial mat bacterial communities from mineral coupon in-situ incubated in ocean water Damariscotta River, Maine, United States -... | ecosystem: Environmental > Aquatic > Marine >... | reverse complement strand
AATATTAGGTGCCCGGTTGTTTGCAATCGACTGACATTCGCTAAACGGGCGTGCTCAAGATTAATATGATCGTATTCGTCCTCTTGAGGCTCTAAGTTGTCGAGTTCATTAACTTGATAACGCAGTAAATCAAGCTGTGCGTCGCGATCTTGCGCTGCGGCACTTAATCGTTGGTATTCATTATTGGCTTCACGCCAGGCTTCGTATTCTTTTGAAAGTTTACTAAGTAAGTCGGCATGATTGGAAAAGTCGTCAAGCAGGCGCCGTTGCTCATCATTTCTTAACAGCGACTGGTGTTCGTGTTGGCCGTGAATATCAATCAGTAATTCACCCAATGCGCGCAATGATTGCATGGGCACAGGGCTACCATTAATAAAGCCTTTAGATCGGCCTTCGGCTGCAATTGTACGACGGATTAAACAATCGTCACCGTCGTCAAGATCATTGTCGACAAGCCATGCAGTGGCATCAGGTAGTTGGGTAATATTAAACGTGGCAGAAATTTCAGCTCGCTTACAATTAACGCGCACCACACCAGCATCTGCACGGTCGCCTAACGCTAAGCCAAGTGCGTCAATTAAAATTGATTTGCCAGCACCGGTTTCGCCTGTGAGGGCACTCATGCCTGTGCTTAGATTAACTTCTAGCTCATCAATAATGGCGAAGTCACGAATTCGAATAGTGTTTAACATGGCAGTATTATAAGCGATGGCCCCAATGTAACTTTTGACGCAAAATTTCGTAATAGTTGTAATCAGCGGGGTGAATTAAAAGCACCGGCGTTTTCTTTTTGGTAATGCGCACGCAATCGCCAATGCCCAAATTGACATTCAGTTGACCATCACAGGTTACAAGGGCATCACCGTAGTTTTTATCACTCACCCGAATTTCAATTTCACTGTCAGCATCAATCACAATTGGGCGTTGACTCATGGTGTGTGGGCAAATTGGCACCAGCACGATGGCATCAAGTCCGGGGTGTAAAATGGGACCACCACCTGAAAGCGAGTAGGCGGTTGAACCGGTTGGTGTTGAAACAATCAAACCATCGGCACGCTGCGTATTGACGTATTGGCCGTTGATATATAAATCCAACTCAATCATGCGTGCAACATGACCTTTGTGAACGATGATGTCGTTAAAAGCATCACTGGAAGAAATCTCACCGTCGTTGTGTTCGTATTCAAACCGGCCATGCAATAGAAAGCGTTCTTCTTCTACGTATTCGCCATCAAGAATCGCATTAAGCCGACCACTGATTTTTTCAGAGTGAATGTCGGTTAAAAAACCAAGACGACCAAGGTTAATACCGAGTAGTGGCACGTCATAGTCGTTCATTGTGCGTGCGGCATTGAGGAAGGTACCATCACCACCGACAACAATAACTAAATCGGCTTGCTCGCCTATTTCATCGCGATCGGCAACTTGCATCGTTAATTCAGGTAGAAACATGGCGCTGACTTCATCAAGCAGAACGGTGCAACCACGTTGCTCAAGTATTTCATGCACAATGGAGATTGTTTCACCGACGGTTGTGTCGCGAAATTTGCCAATAATACCGACGGTTTTAAAGCTAGCGGCCACTGAGGAACCCCTTTCGATCATACTTATTAATTGTTGTTCTCCTTTAAGGTGCAAATTAGCACGATGGCGCGAGTCACGCCAATCATGATGATAGATTGACTTAGCCTTGAGCACTCTCATATTATGAATGTTCAAACAGTGTAGGAAAAGAACAAAACGATGTCCCAGCAGCAGCCACTCAATGAACGCGCACAACACCTGCTAAGGGTGTTGATTGATCGCTATATTGAGGATGGTAAGCCCGTCGGTTCGCGTACATTAGCCCGAGAAACCAGACTGGATTTGAGCCCTGCCACGATCCGCAATGTCATGTCAGATCTTGAGGATTTAGGCCTTGTTGCAGCACCCCATACCTCTGCTGGTCGTATCCCTACTGTAAAAGGCTATCGGTTCTTCGTCGATACGCTGTTATCTCTACAGCCTTTGAATGATCTTGAGGTAGAACAGCTCCAAGCGCGCATGAGTCAGGATGATGATGAACAGGGGCTGATGAATTCTGTATCAGACATGCTTTCTGGCATCACCCACCTCGCCGGCGTCGTTACCTTGCCGCAACGCAATTACAGCGCCTGGCGACACATGGAATTTTTGCCAATGTCCGAAAATCGGGTATTAACCGTGGTGGTGGGTAATGATGACAAGATTCAGAACCGTATCTTTACGACCGCAAGGCCGTTTAGTCCAGCTGAGCTGCAGCAAGCGTCCAACTATTTAAATGCTATGTTCAGCGGTAAAGGCTTCGCTGATGTGCGAACGGCCATTGTGCACGAAATGCAGGAAGCCAAGGAACGGATGGATAAATTGACCGTTGCGACCATGGAAATGGCTGAGCAGGTTTGTCTGAGTGCTGAGCGGCGAGACGATTTTGTGCTGGCCGGTCAAACTAACCTAATGGGCGTCAATGAGCTATCGAACATTGATAAATTACGTGAACTGTTTGATGCCTTTAGCGCCAAACGCGACATTTTGCATATTTTAGACGAATGCCAGCAAGCTGATGGTGTGCAAATCTTCATTGGTGAAGAGTCTGGCTACCATCCCCTCGATGAATGCAGTGTAATTACAGCCTCTTATAAGGTAGAAGGTGAAGTGGCTGGCGTACTGGGCGTCATCGGACCAACCCGCATGGCTTATGAAAGAGTCATCCCCATTGTCGATATAACGGCAAAATTACTCAGCAGCACCTTGAAGCAGCGAAATTAAACCCTATATAGAGTAAATCTTTTATGAAATCCGGCTGCTTCTTTGTCGGAAATCAGAGCAGTTTCGGCTGCTCTTTTTGTAATAACAGGTTTGGAGAAACGAGCAAAAATGAGCAAAAAACAGCAAGAAGACGAAGTAGAGCAGGAAATTCTAGCAGGTGAAATTGAAGCCGCTGATGAAGATTCATCGCCTACTGTAGACAGTGTTGAGCACGACGATCCGGTGGCATTATTGGAAGATGCGCGTAATAAAGCTGATGAACATTGGAATCTGTACCTGCGTACACAGGCTGAAATGGATAATCTGCGTAAACGTGCCGAACGAGATGTTCAGAATGCGCATAAGTTTGGCGTTGAAAAGTTAGTTGGTGAGCTACTACCCGTGATGGACAGTATGGAAATGGGCATGGCTGCGGCTAACCCAGATGATGAAGTGACTGCCAAACTCGTTGAAGGCATGGAAATGACCATCAAGATGTTTGCAGATGCATTGCAAAAGGTTGGTATAAGCCCAATTGATCCGATGGGAGAGGTATTTAACCCAGAATTTCATCAAGCCATGAGCATGATAGAAAATCCAGATGCTGAACCAAACACAGTGATTGCGGTGATGCAGAAGGGCTATGTGCTTAACGAACGTCTAGTTCGGCCCGCGATGGTGGTGGTTGCTAAAGCGCCAGCGGCTTAATCGAGTAAAAGATATAGAAATAGTGAGTTTTTATTTATATAGGGGCTTGAAGCCCTTCTGAGTAACCCCATATAAGTAACAAGATTAATTTACTGAATTTTAAACGGAGAACAATCATGGGCAAGATCATCGGAATCGACTTAGGAACAACTAATTCCTGTGTATCGGTGATGGAAGGTAAAGACTTCCGTGTCATCGAAAATGCGGAAGGCGATCGTACAACACCATCAGTTGTCGCTTTTACTGAAGATGGCGAAGTGTTGGTAGGGCAGTCAGCTAAACGTCAAGCTGTGACTAATCCAGAAAATACTATATTTGCGGTAAAACGTCTGATTGGACGTAAGTTTGACGATGCCGAAGTACAAAAAGATATCTCCATGGTGCCATACAAAATTATCAAAGCAGATAATGGTGATGCATGGGTAGAAGCGCGTGGCACTAAGATGGCTGCGCCAGAAGTGTCTGCTCGTATTCTCATGAAAATGAAAAAGACGGCTGAAGATTACCTTGGTGAAGAAGTTACAGAAGCCGTTATCACGGTACCTGCTTACTTCAACGATTCACAACGTCAAGCAACTAAAGACGCAGGCAAGATTGCGGGTCTGGATGTTAAACGGATTATCAATGAACCGACAGCGGCAGCACTGGCTTATGGTATTGATAAAAAACCAGGCGACAGTAAAGTTGTAGTTTACGATTTAGGTGGTGGTACATTCGACGTTTCCATTATTGAAATTGCAGACATCGATGGCGAACACCAAATTGAAGTACTTTCTACTAATGGTGATACATTCCTTGGTGGTGAAGATTTCGATTTACGTTTAATCGAATACCTCGCAGATGAATTCAAGAAGAGCAACGGTGTTGATCTACATAATGACCCACTTGCGTTGCAGCGTTTGAAAGAAGGCGCGGAAAAAGCCAAGATTGAATTGTCATCATCACAACAGACAGATGTTAACTTACCTTACATCACTGCTGATGCATCAGGTCCTAAGCACCTTAATATTAAATTAACGCGTGCAAAACTTGAGTCGTTAGTGGATGAGTTAATTCAACGTACTATTGACCCATGCAAAATGGCGCTGAAAGATGCCGGTTTGTCAGCATCAGATATTGATGAAGTCATTCTTGTTGGTGGCCAAACTCGTATGCCGAAGGTTCAAGAAGCGGTACAGAAATTTTTCGGTAAAGAACCACGTCATGATGTAAACCCTGACGAAGCGGTTGCAATTGGTGCAAGTATTCAAGGTGGTGTATTAGGTGGCGATGTCACTGACGTATTATTACTTGATGTGACACCATTGTCTCTGGGTATTGAAACAATGGGCGGTGTCATGACCAAGCTTATTGATAAGAACACAACGATTCCAACTAAGGCATCGCAAATCTTCTCAACAGCGGACGACAACCAAACAGCGGTTACTGTGCATGTCTTGCAAGGTGAACGTGAACAAGCCGGTGCGAATAAATCACTGGGTCGTTTTGACTTAGCTGACATTCCACCAGCATCACGTGGCACACCACAAATTGAAGTAACTTTCGATATTGATGCTAACGGTATTTTGAATGTATCAGCGAAAGACAAAGCAACAGGCAAAGAGCAGTCAATTGTTATTAAGGCATCCAGTGGTCTCTCTGACGAAGAAATTGAAAACATGGTTAAGGATGCTGAAGCACATGCTGAGGAAGATAAACAATTCCACGAACTGGTTACAGTTCGTAACACAGCTGAGCAGATGATCCACGGTCTACAGAAATCAATGGCCGACATGGAAGACGACAAGTTTGAAGATGGCGAAAAAGAAGCCATTGAAGCTGCGATTAAAGAACTTGAAGAAGTCAAAGACGGCGATGACAAAGAAGCCATTGAAGCTAAAACCAAAGCACTCGGCGAAGCTTCACAAAAAATGGCTGAACGCATGTACGCACAAGATGGTGCGGCAGGCGCAGACGCGGCAAGTGCAGGTGCTTCAGATGCCGGTGCTGCTGATGATGTAGTCGATGCTGAATTTGAAGAAGTTGATGACAAAAAATAACTAGTCGCAAAGTATTGTGAAAATGGACTCCGGCAACCTGTAAAAAGGATGCCGGAGTTATGTGTGTAATAGGGCGCAGAAAAATATGTCAAAACGTGATTACTACGAAGTGCTGGGTGTAGCAAAAAATGCCAGTGAGGCAGAGCTAAAAAAGGCTTATCGTCGTTTGGCGATGAAGCACCATCCTGATCGCAACCCCGATAGCAAAGACGCAGAAGCAAACTTCAAAGAAGCGAAAGAAGCTTATGAGGTTTTAAATGATCCCCAAAAACGTGCTGCCTATGATCAATTTGGTCATGCGGGTGTTGATCGCACGATGGGTGGCGGCGGTGGCGCTGGCCAAGGCAACTTCAGCGATATCTTCGGTGATATTTTTGGTGACATCTTCGGTGGTGCAGGTGGCGCTGGCGCTCAAGGCAGTCGCGCATACCGTGGTGCTGATTTACGTTACAACATGACCCTCAGTCTTGAAGACGCAGTTGCCGGTACAACTGCTAAAATTCGCGTACCGACAATGGTTAAGTGTGGTACTTGTGAAGGCACGGGTGCTAAGAAAGGCACAAGCCCCGTTAAATGTTCGACCTGTGAAGGGCATGGTCAAGTAAGAATGCAACAGGGTTTCTTCTCTGTTCAACAGACTTGTCCTACTTGTCATGGCAGCGGTCAAGAAATTAAAGATCCATGTAAAGCTTGTCATGGTCAGGGACGTATTCAAGAGCAGAAAACTTTGTCTGTGAAAATCCCGCCTGGTGTCGACAACGGTGATCGAATTCGTTTAGGCGGTGAAGGTGAAGCAGGCGAACATGGCGGTCCTGCTGGCGATCTTTATGTGCAAATCAGTGTTAAGAAACACGCTATTTTTGAACGACAGGATAATAACCTTTACTGTGAAATGCCGGTTGATTTTGTTACCGCAGCATTGGGTGGCGAATTAGAAGTGCCAACATTGAGTGGCCGCGTTAATTTAAAAATTCCTGCGGGTAGCCAAAGTGGTAAATCATTCCGCCTTAAAGGAAAAGGTGTTAAGTCTGTACGCGGCGGTAACGTTGGTGACTTAATGTGCAGCATTGCTGTTGAAGTACCCGTGAACCTCAACGGCGAACAAAAAGATCTGTTACAACAATTTGGCGATAGCTTGAAGGGTAATGGAAAACACAGTCCAATATCAAAATCTTGGGTGGATGGTGTTAAAAAGTTCTTTGATGAGATGAAGTTTTAGATTTTTTAGTTTTGTTATTCTTTTCTATACTGGTTCGCATTGCTGCCAGCACTTAGCGGCTGGCTGAACAAACGCCCTGCGAGACGTTTGTAATTCGCCAGCATCTAATCACTGGCACCATTACTGATGACTTCTGGTTTAGCTACTGTTTCTCAAGGAGTTGTTATCAGTTGTTGTGCAGCGCCGAATTACAATCGTCTCGCAGAGCGATTGCTCAGGCGATGTGCAATGACTGATGGCAGCGACCGTTTCCAAAACTTTCTGTTTTATTCTTTCTTGAAAGTATTTGTATTCAGCTATGAATTAGTTAGCTGGGTTCGCACTGCTGCCAGCACTTAGCTGCTGGCTGAACAAACGCCCTGCGGGACGTTTGTAATTCGCCAGCATCTAATCACTGACATCATTGCTGATGACTTTTGGTTTAGCTACTGTTTTCTCAAGGAGTTGTTATCAGTTGTTGTGCAGCGCCGAATTACAATCGTCTCGCAGAGCGATTGCTCAGGCGATGTGCAATAACTGATGGCAACGACCTTTCTCACGTTCATTTCTTCCTCGAATTCTTATGCTAGAATCTCCCCTAAGTAAATTGTTCAACAGGCTAAAAACATGACTCGAATTGCAATAACAGGTGCGGCTGGTCGAATGGGGCGTGCCTTACTCGAAGCAGGTCAAAATACAGATGGCGTTGATGTCACCACAGCGATTGAGCGTGTCGGGAGTTCAGTGATTGGTGCCGATGCGGGTGAAGTCGCTGGAATCGGTTCGATGGCACTGGTTATTACGGATGATCTTGCACAAGTGACGGATGCCTTCGATGTATTTATCGATTTTACGCGCCCAGAAGTCAGCTTGGAAAATATCCGAATTTGCCGTGAAGCCGGTAAACGCATGGTGATTGGTACCACCGGCTTTGATGAGGCTGGCAAACAAGCCATTGCTGATGCTGCGCAAGATATTGCAATTGTGTTTGCGCCGAATATGAGTGTGGGCGTTAATTTATGCTTCAAATTGTTAGATATAGCCGCTCGGGTGATGGGCGATGAAGTCGATATAGAAGTTGTCGAAGCACACCACCGCCATAAAATTGATGCACCGTCAGGGACAGCATTACGCATGGGTGAGGTGGTTGCAGATGCACTCGGGCGTAATCTTAAGGATTGCGCTGTATATGGCCGTGAAGGCAACACCGGAGAGCGTGATCACAAAACCATAGGCTTTGAGACGATTCGGGCAGGTGATATTGTGGGTGATCATACCGTGATGTTTGCGGATATGGGTGAGCGCGTTGAGATCACGCATAAAGCCTCGAGCCGCCTGACATTTGCTAACGGAGCAGTGCGCGCGTCTAAGTGGTTGATGCAGCATGAATCGGGCTTGTTTGATATGCAAGATGTACTTGGACTCAAATAATAAAGTCATAAATTTCTTTAAATGTGGCTTGGGGTTCTTCCACGAAAGCAAGCCATGCTGTACAATCCACATCCGGTCAGGCACCTGTTCTGACTAAGCAAGTTCAATAGAATTTCAGGCGGGAGGCTTCCATCAGGGCCCTCCCGCTTCGACTATCTGAGGATGGAGGATTTGTGCGCCAACCTGCACTGTTAGTTCTAGAAGACGGTAGCCTATTTCACGGCGAATCGATTGGTATTGAGGGTCAAACCTCAGGCGAAGTTGTTTTCAATACTTCAATGACAGGCTATCAGGAAATACTCACTGATCCTTCCTATGCTCAACAAATTGTCACCTTAACACCCGCACACGTTGGTAATACCGGCACAAACGCTGAAGACGTTGAGTCTAGTCAGGTTTATGCGAGTGGCTTAGTGATAAAAAATCTACCCCTGCTACACAGTAGCTGGCGTGCTGAACAATCGCTTGAAGATTATTTGAAGTCTAATAACGTGGTGGCGATTGCCGACATTGATACACGACGTTTGACCCGCATCCTTCGTGAGAAGGGCGCACAAAGTGGTTGTATCGTCGCCGGCGACAACATCGATGAAGCCGCGGCCTTAGCGCTGGCTAAAAATTTCCCTGGCTTGAAGGGCATGGATCTCGCTAAAGAAGTGACCACCAAGCAACAATACCAATGGTCGCAAAGTAGTTGGGAGCTTGGTGAAGGTTATATTGAGAAAGAAGCCAAGTTACAGAGCTACCAAGTTGTCGCGTATGATTTTGGTGTAAAGCACAATATCTTACGCATGTTAACCGAGCGTGGTTGTAACGTAACGGTTGTGCCTGCACAAACATCAGCTGCTGATGTATTGGCCATGAATCCTGATGGTGTGTTTTTATCAAATGGTCCCGGTGATCCTGAACCTTGTGATTACGCAATCACTGCGATCACTGAGATACTTGAAAAATCGGTGCCTATTTTTGGTATTTGCCTTGGGCACCAATTGTTATCACTGGCCTCTGGCGCGAAAACAATCAAGATGAAATTTGGTCATCATGGCGCTAATCACCCAGTCCAAGATTTAGAAACAAAAGAAGTCATGATCACCAGTCAGAACCACGGTTTTGCGGTTGATGATGAGGGTTTGCCTGCATGCCTTAAAGCAACACACCGATCTTTGTTTGATGGTTCACTACAAGGTGTTGCACGCACAGACAAACCGGCTTTTAGTTTTCAGGGACACCCTGAAGCAAGTCCAGGGCCGCATGATGTTGCGCCATTATTTAATGACTTCATTGATATGATGAAGGCGAACACTAAATAAATATTGTTTTTATTATTTTTTAAAGAGTAGTTATGCCGAAACGTACGGATATAAAAAGTGTTTTGATTATTGGTGCGGGTCCGATTGTGATCGGCCAAGCTTGTGAATTCGATTACTCGGGTGCGCAAGCCTGTAAAGCACTTCGTGAAGAAGGTTACCGAGTTATTCTTGTCAACTCGAATCCTGCCACGATCATGACTGATCCGGAAACGGCAGACGCTATTTATATTGAACCGATCACATGGCAAACCGTTCGCAATATTATTGAAAAAGAAAAACCAGATGTACTGCTACCTACCATGGGTGGCCAGACAGCATTGAACTGCGCACTTGATCTAGTCCGTGAAGGTGTTTTAGAGGAACACGGTGTTGAAATGATCGGTGCCTCACGTGATGCAATTGATAAAGCCGAAGATCGTGATCGTTTCCGAGTTGCCATGCAAAAGATCGGCCTCGACATGCCAAAAGCAGCCGTAGCACATAGCCTAGAAGAAGCATGGCAAGTGCAGGCACAAGTTGGTTTCCCTACAATTGTTCGTCCTTCGTTTACCATGGGCGGTAGTGGCGGCGGTATTGCTTACAACAAAGAAGAATTTGAAGAAATTTGTGCACGTGGTTTAGATCTTTCACCTACCAATGAATTGCTGGTGGAAGAGTCTATTCTTGGTTGGAAAGAATATGAAATGGAAGTGGTGCGCGATAATAAAGATAACTGCATCATTATTTGTTCGATTGAAAACCTTGATCCAATGGGTGTGCACACGGGTGATTCCATTACGGTTGCGCCAGCACTAACGCTAACCGATAAAGAATACCAAGTGATGCGTAACGCTTCGTTAGCAGTGCTACGCGAAATCGGTGTTGATACTGGTGGCTCAAACGTACAGTTTGCGATCAACCCTGAAAATGGTCGCATGATCATTATCGAGATGAACCCACGGGTTTCTCGTTCATCGGCACTGGCTTCAAAAGCAACGGGTTTCCCGATTGCAAAAATTGCAGCGAAATTAGCAATTGGTTATACCTTGGATGAGTTAACCAATGATATAACAGGTGGCGAAACACCCGCATCGTTTGAACCAAGCATTGATTACGTTGTAACAAAAATTCCTCGTTTTACATTTGAAAAATTTCCTGATGCCGATGACCGTTTAACAACACAAATGAAATCCGTTGGTGAAGTGATGGCGATTGGTCGCACTTTCCAAGAATCATTACAAAAAGCGCTACGTGGACTCGAGATTGGTACGGATGGCCTCAATGAAATGATTGATCTTGAGGATGACGATGCATTGAATCGCATTAAACAAGAAATGGCATCACCAAGAGCAGATCGGCTTTGGTATGTTGCTGATGCCTTCCGTGCCGGCATGAGCATTGAAGAAGTATTCGATGTTTGTAAAATAGATCCCTGGTTCCTTGCGCAGATTGAAGATCTTGTTAAAACCGAAAACGATGTGCGTGGTAAAGAATTAGCCAGCATCAACAAACGCGAATTATTTAATTTAAAGAAAAAAGGTTTCTCTGATAGTCGCCTAGCAACCTTATTTGGCCAAGACGAAATGACCGTTCGTGCTCACCGTCATTCACTGGACGTGCGCCCAGTTTATAAGCGCGTTGATACCTGTGCTGCAGAGTTTGCAACGGGTACCGCCTACATGTATTCATCTTATGATGAAGAATGTGAATCAGCGCCAACGGATAGAGATAAAATAATGGTATTAGGTGGTGGTCCAAATCGTATTGGTCAGGGCATCGAGTTTGATTATTGTTGTGTGCATGCCGCCTTTGCAATGCGTGAATCCGGTTATGAAAGCATTATGGTGAACTGTAACCCAGAGACCGTCTCAACGGATTATGATACCTCCGATCGTTTGTACTTCGAACCACTGACACTTGAAGATGTGCTTGAAATCATTGACCGTGAAAAACCAAAGGGTGTGATTGTACAGTACGGTGGCCAAACGCCATTGAAGCTGGCGCGCCCGCTTGAAGCTGCTGGCGCACCGATTATTGGTACGTCACCCGATGCCATTGATAAAGCAGAAGATCGCGAACGTTTCCAACAGATGATTGAGAAGTTAGGTCTATTGCAACCACCTAACCGTACCGCGCGTGATCCAGAAATTGCGGTGACGCAGGCAGAAGAAATCGGTTATCCGTTAGTGGTTCGTCCATCTTATGTATTAGGTGGACGCGCAATGGAAATCGTTTATAACGAAGAAGAGCTGCGCCGTTACATGACGGATGCCGTACAAGTATCAAACGATTCACCGGTATTACTGGATCGTTTTCTGGATGACGCAGTAGAACTGGATGTTGATGCGATTTGTGATGGCACAGATGTTGTTATCGGTGGCGTTATGCAACACATTGAACAAGCAGGTGTGCACTCCGGTGACTCAGCGTGTTCATTGCCACCTTATAATTTGTCCGATGACATTCTTGAAGAAGTTCGTCGCCAAATCCATGTGATGGCATTAGAGCTTGAAGTCGTCGGCTTGATGAATACCCAGTTCGCGATTCAAGGCGGCAAAGTTTATGTGCTCGAGGTCAACCCTCGCGCATCACGTACCGTTCCGTTTGTGTCTAAAGCGACAGGTCGTTCCCTAGCAAAAGTCGCCGCACGTTGTATGGTTGGCCAATCATTGAAAGAACAAGGTGTAACTAAAGAAATTATCCCTAAGTATTTTTCAGTGAAAGAAGCAGTGTTCCCATTTGTGAAGTTCCCAAGTGTTGATCCTATTCTTGGCCCTGAAATGAAATCAACCGGTGAAGTCATGGGTGTCGGCCGCACTTTCGGTGAAGCTTTCTTAAAAGCATCTCAGGGGGCGGGTGTTAGCCTGCCATACCATGGCACTGCATTTATCAGTGTTCGGGATGTAGATAAGCAAGCAATCTTATCCGTCGCACAAAATTTAGTGAAATTAGGTTTCAGCCTTGTCGCAACAACGGGTACAGCAAAAGTGCTGGCGGGTGCAGACATTAAGTGTGAAAAGGTAAATAAAGTTGGTCAAGGCCGCCCACATATTGTTGATATTATTAAAAATGACCAAATTAATTTAATTGTGAATACCACGGAAGGGCGTAAAGCCACTGCTGACTCGTCTACGATCCGACGCGCTGCGCTACAACATAAGGTTACCTACACCACAACGGTTGCAGGCGCCGAGGCAATGTGTGACGCTATGGAATATGAATGTGAAGGCACAGTGAATTGTTTGCAAGCCTTACACGAGGAGTTAAAAGCATGAATAAAGTACCACTGACAGCAGCCGGCGCTGAAGCGCTGCAAAAAGAATTACACCAACTAAAGACAGTTGATCGCCCAACAATTATCAAAGCGATTGCGACTGCGCGCGAGCACGGCGATTTAAAAGAAAACGCGGAATATCATGCTGCGCGTGAACAACAAAGCTTTGCCGAGGGCCGTATCGCCGATATCGAAGGTAAGTTATCGAACGCTGAAATCATTGATGTCACAAAAATGCCCAAAACAGGCAAAGTGATTTTTGGCGTAACTGTTGATCTTTGTAACGAAGAAACGGGCGAAGAAGTCACCTACCGTATTGTCGGTGAAGATGAAGCCGATATTAAATCAGGCTTAGTCTCAGTGACATCACCGCTTTCACGCGCAATGATTGGTAAGCAAGAAGGCGATATTGCTGCCGTTCAAGCCCCCAGTGGCGTGATTGAATACGAAATCCTTTCTGTAAAATATATCTAATGCTCAGACAGGATTAACATGATTTACAAGATAAAAAATCAATCCTGTTAATCTTGTAAATTCTGTCGAAAAAAGAATGAATGAAAACATCCTCATCAATAACGGCTGTCCCCTAGAATGAAGTTTCTTTTTATTACAGACAGAATATTACTAACCCTCTGGGTAGGTGGTATGTGGACGATTGGTTACGTCGTTGCCCCCACACTGTTTGCAGTCCTCGAAGACCGTCAATTAGCCGGTATGATAGCAGGGCATCTCTTTACCACCATGAGTTACATCGGTTTATTCTGTGGTGGTTTATTGCTTATCGGTAATACTTACCGTGCGGGCATTAAAGACAAAACTAATTTTATTCTTCTATTGATGTTGGTGTTAGTTGCCATCGGCCAATTTGTTCTGCAACCCATGATGGCTGAACTTAAACTACAAGGTTTAGTAGAAGGCTCAACCGCGGCTGCTAACTTTGGGAAGTTGCATGGTATTTCTTCTATCTTATTTATGGTCAACAGTATTGCTGGGTTAATCCTCGTTATTAAACCGGGTAAGTAGTTCCCCACTAATATTCAAACCATTCTTGAGTTTGTATCACCCCAAGGGTAGAGTGTGGTGAATAAAAAAAACTATGCGGTTGCCTTTGTGTGACCTGATTTTTGTCGGATACAATCCACTAATGATACTGAACCATAAATTACAGGAAGTATATGTTTCATAGAGTTAGACAATTCAGGGCCAAAATCTCACATGCTATCGAAAGACGCTTTGACCAAAACAGGTATCCAAAACTTGGGAAGGCCGATATCTCTAACCTATTGGGCCAAACTAATGGCTACACATCATATCTGGAGGTGGCAAGTAGGAACACTGGGCATGAGTTTGCCAGTGTGTCTGACGAAATATTTACCAATAAACAACGGCTACTCTATGACATACCAGAGAATTATTCTGACAACCTTCCTATTAATTATGCCTCAGATGATTTAACGGGTGAAAGCTGTTTTGAAGAGATAATTGAATCTTCGCAAACCTTTGATGTTGTATTTGTTGATCCCTACCATAGTTATGAATCATCAATACATAATCTTGAGTCAGGATTTAAACTCTTGAATACTGATGGTGTCATGGTGGTGCACGATTGTAATCCTCCTAGTGAAGAGGTTGCCTCGACTACACAACGTGGTCGATACTGGTGTGGATTAACCTATTTAGCCTTTTTGCATTTTGTACAACAACATCAGGAAGCGGAGTACTGTGTTGTTAACACTGACTGGGGTGTCGGACTGGTATTCAAAAAAGGAAGTGACCGCCCAGAACGGTTCGGTTCCATACCAAAGAGGCCAACAATGGATTGCTCTACAGTGCGCGACTGGAAGGCATTTAATGCTCACCGTAAACGCTTATTAAGACTCATCTCGGTAAATAAATTTATGAAAACATTCGTTAGAAAATAGTAAGGAATTACATGCTCGCTTGCACACATTTCAACATTTCATAACTATATGTTTCATCAAGCGCTTCAAAGATTGGTTTTAAACGTTTTTGTTTAGGTGGATTGTCTTCACCATCATCGACCATTTCGAGCGCGTTAATAATTTCTTTATATTCAGCTTCATTCAAATTAATCACTTTTCTTGCGTCGACTAAACCGCAACCAATGGCTTCGGCTAGATGCGCGTAAACGGTCGAGAGTTTTATGCCGCGTTGTTGTGCGATGCTTTCGGGATCATTGTCCTTTGAAAAGAGCATTAAGGTTTCGTTAATCGTATCACTTAGATTATTGTCGAGCATGTCTGGTAACGGATGCGCATCGATAATGTCCAAAAAATCACGCCCATACTTTTTAAGTTTCTGTTCACCAACCCCTGAGATATAACGCATGGCATCAAGCGAATCTGGGCGGGTGTTAGCCATTTCTTGCAAGGTGCTGTCATGGAAAATGATATAGGGCGGCACACCATGCTCTTTAGCAATGGACGTACGTTGATCACGCAGTGCGTTAAAGAGTTCTTCATCAACGGCGCGTAGTGATGAAGCTTTTTTAGATTTTTTAGCAGACTTGCTTGTTTCAGCTTTTAACTGGTGACGCAACTGTAAATTTATTTCACCGCGTAACAAAGGGCGGGCTTGTTCATTTAGCCGCAAGCCACCATAGCCCTCTAGGTCAACGTCTAAATACCCCAGTGCAATAAGTTGCCTGAAAACACCGCGCCATTCGCTATTGCTAATGTCTTTGCCGATGCCATAAGTGCTGAGTTTATCGTGACCAAACTTTTCAATGCGCTCATTTTCTTCACCGGTTAACACATCAATGACATAATTTACGCCAAAGCGTTGACCGGTACGTACGACACAAGATAAGGCCTTTTGTGCAGCCTCTGTACCATTCCAAGTTTCTGGTGGATTTAAACAGGTATCGCAATTACCACAGGGTTTGTTGAGCTTGTCGTCAAAGTAACCAAGCAAGCTTTGGCGGCGGCAGGTAGTGAGTTCGCACAGCGCTAACATCGCATCCAGTTTATGTTGCACGACACGTTTGTATTGTTCGGCACCATCAGAATCCTGCATCATCTTACGTAGTGTAATGACGTCGTTTAAGCCGTAAGCCATCCATGCGTTGGCGGGTTGCGCATCGCGTCCAGCACGACCGGTTTCTTGATAATAGGCTTCAATGCTTTTCGGTAAACTAAGGTGTGCCACAAACCGCACATCCGGTTTGTCGATCCCCATACCAAAGGCAATCGTTGCGACAATAATGATGCCTTCTTCCCGCAGGAAACGTTGTTGATGCAATTGGCGTACTTCAGAAGGCATGCCCGCGTGGTAGGCTAGAGCTTTACGACCATTGTTGCAGAGCCATTCGGCAATTTGTTCTACTTTCTTGCGCGACAAACAATAAACAATCCCTGCATCATCTGGGTGGTGTTGCTGAATGAAATTCCACAAACGTTGTTTAGGATTTTGTCCTTCACTAATGGTGTAACGAATATTAGGGCGATCAAAACTGTTTACATAAACAGCCGCATCGTGAAGCTGTAGTTGATCAATGATTTCTTGTCGGGTACGTTGATCGGCAGTTGCCGTTAAAGCAATACGCGGAACATTCGGAAAGCGTTCTTGTAAAATACGAAGCTGTTGATACTCTTTTCTGAAATCATGCCCCCATTGAGAAACACAATGTGCTTCATCAATCGCAAACAGTGCAATATTAATTTTTTCCAATAGCGATAGCATGCGAGAGGTGAGTAATCTCTCAGGTGCAACGTACAGTAATTCTAATTCACCATTGATGAGCTGTTGCTCTGTTTGGTATTGAGTTTCGTTATCTAAACTTGAATTTAGATAAGCTGCACGGGCGCCGAGTTCATTGAGCGCATCAACTTGATCTTGCATTAAGGCAATCAAAGGCGAAACAACAATGCCGGTGCCGGTGCGAATCATTGAAGGCAGTTGGTAACACAGCGATTTACCACCGCCAGTTGGCATTAAAACTAAGGCATCTTCACCATTGAGCAAGGATTGAATGATATCTGCCTGATGATGGCGGAATTCTTTATAACCAAAGGTGTCTTGTAGAATTTTTTGGGCACGTTGCATAGGTAAGCTATTTTGCAGTGCTTTGTGGTGAGAAACAATAATGCTTAGAGGCTACGGCTTACCTGGGTCTACTTTTGGTATTTCTGGATTGGCGCGAAATAACACGGCAACATGACCGATGCGTTGTACAAGTTCGGCACCTGTTTTTTCCAAAATAACCTGAATCATGGCATCACGTTCATCACGGTCACCTGCACTGACGCGCACTTTGAGTAATTCATGCTGCTCGAGTGCATTATCGATTTCATTGGTCACATTTTCGGTTAAACCGTTGTTACCGACCATAACGATCACTTTAAGCGCGTGAGCAAATCCACGTAGTTTTCGTACCTGTTGTGAAGAAAGTGGCATAATAGTCCCAGTTATTCGTTACTAATAATTTAGGGTCAGAGTCAAAACTCATCAAACCTTGCGTATATGCGACAAAATGATAAGTTTTGACTCTGACCCCAAATTTTCTGGGCGGATTATAACGTTGTTGGGGTGAGTTTGTCATGGCACGAAGTAAATCGAGTAAAGGTTGGCTCAAGGAGCATTTTGATGATGAGTACGTCTTGCGTGCTCAGCAAGAAGGCTATCGCTCGCGTGCTGTGTATAAGTTACTAGAAATCCAGAAAAAAGATCGTTTAATCAAGCCCGGTATGACGGTGGTCGATCTGGGTGCAGCGCCGGGTGGTTGGTCTCAAGCCGCCGCAAATATTGTCGGTGAACAGGGCAAAGTCATTGCTTTAGATATCTTACCAATGGGCTCCCTTGCCGGTGTTGAGGTTATTGAGGGTGATTTTCGTGAAGATTCTGTGCTCGAAGAGCTTGTTAAAGTCCTCGATGATCGGCCTGTAGACCTTGTAATGTCGGATATGGCACCCAATATGAGTGGTATGAGGGACATGGATCAGCCCCGAGCCATGTATTTGACCGAATTGGCCTTAGATTTGGCTAATCAAGTTCTCCGAGAGGGTGGCGATATAGTAGTTAAGGTCTTCCAAGGTGAAGGTTTTGACGAATATTTGCGAGCTTTACGCGCCGTATTTACGAAAGTTTTAACACGTAAACCAGAGGCTTCACGGGCACGATCACGTGAAGTTTACCTCGTAGGGCGTGGTTTTAAAGGACAAGCCTGAACAAAGCCATTTGCGTGGCACTTGTTGACAGGTAAACTGTCCATACTAAAAGTATTTAAATAAACCTGATTTAAGAGGATTTGACTTTGGGTGATATGGGAAAAACATTAGTACTGTGGTTAGTGATTGGTACGATTTTGCTTGCTGTCTTCAGTAATTTCAAAACAACTGGTACAGCGACACAAGAAATCAGCTATTCACAGTTCTATTCGGACATGAAGTCACAGCAAGTTCAAAGTGTGACTGTTCAAGGTCGTGAATTAATTGGCGCGTATCAAGACGGTCGCCAATTTAAAACTTACAGTCCTGAAACAGATAACAAACTTTTGATCGGTGACATGCTTAAGTACAAAGTACTTGTGAATGCTAAACCACCTGAGCAACCTTCGTTCCTGAGTCAGATCTTTATCTCATGGTTCCCAATGATCTTGTTAATTGGTGTGTGGATATTCTTCATGCGTCAGATGCAAGGTGGCGGCGGTGGCCGAGGTGCAATGTCTTTCGGTAAAAGTAAGGCGCGCATGCTTGGTGAAGATCAAGTTAAGGTAACATTTAACGATGTTGCTGGTTGTGAAGAAGCCAAAGAAGAAGTATCAGAGTTGGTCGAGTTTTTACGTGACCCTTCTAAGTTTCAAAAATTAGGCGGCAAGATCCCACAAGGTGTGTTGATGGTGGGTAGTCCTGGTACGGGCAAAACATTATTGGCAAAAGCCATTGCCGGTGAAGCGAAAGTACCGTTCTTTACAATTTCTGGTTCTGACTTTGTTGAAATGTTTGTCGGTGTTGGTGCATCACGTGTACGCGACATGTTTGAACAAGCCAAGAAACATTCACCTTGCATCATCTTCATTGATGAAATCGATGCGGTCGGTCGTCATCGTGGTGCGGGTTTAGGTGGTGGTCATGATGAACGCGAACAAACTCTAAACCAACTATTGGTTGAAATGGATGGTTTTGAAGGTAACGAAGGTGTGATTGTTATCGCCGCAACAAACCGTCCTGATGTATTAGATCCTGCCTTGTTACGCCCTGGTCGTTTTGATCGTCAGGTGGTCGTACCTTTGCCGGATGTTCGTGGCCGTGAACAAATTCTTAAAGTGCATATGCGCAAGGTGCCTATTTCTGAAAAAGTAAATGCACGCACGATTGCGCGTGGTACACCTGGATTTTCAGGTGCGGATTTAGCCAACCTTGTTAATGAAGCCGCCTTGTTTGCAGCGCGTGGAAACAAACGCACTGTTGACATGGACGACTTTGAACGTGCCAAAGATAAAATCATGATGGGCGCTGAACGTCGTTCTATGGTAATGAGTGATGATGAGAAAAAACTCACTGCCTACCATGAAGCGGGTCACGCTATTATTGGTGAACTTGTTCCAGAGCATGATAAGGTTCATAAGGTAACAATTATTCCACGTGGTCGCGCCCTAGGTGTAACCATGTTTTTACCTGAAGAAGATCGTTACAGTCACAGCAAGACGCGTCTTGAAAGTGAAATCTCTACCTTGTTTGGCGGCCGCTTAGCTGAAGAAATTATCTTCGGCTCAGATGCTGTGACAACCGGTGCATCAAACGACATTGAACGTGCTACAGAAATTGCACGTAACATGGTTACCAAGTGGGGCTTGTCAGATAAATTAGGCCCATTAACTTACTCAGAAGACGAGGGTGAAGTGTTCCTTGGTCGCTCCGTGACAAAACATAAATCTGTTTCTGATGAAACGTCGCACACGATTGACGAAGAAATTCGTTTGTTCATTGATCGTAACTATGCGCGTGCTGAAAAAATACTAAATGATAACTTGGAAAAATTACATGTCATGGCAGATGCATTACTGAAGTATGAAACCATTGATGCAAAACAAATTGAAGAAATTATGGCAGGTAAAATTCCAGGACCACCTGAAGATTGGTCTGATGTTGATGAACCATCTAACGATGATGACAACAAACCCGCTGCCAAGAAATCGACTGACAAGCCTATTGGTGGTCCAGCTGGAGAACATTAAGGCTGTTAATATAGGTTAATAGTATTATAACCGCCCCGCACCTGCGGGGCTTTTTTTATTAAGGAAGAGAATCGCGCTGTGACAAAACAACTTAATTGCGCAAATAAAATTCTAAACCTTTCGTCACCTCAAGTGATGGGGATCCTTAATGTAACGCCTGATTCTTTTTCTGATGGTGGCAAATTCAATGCGCTCGATGCAGCCGTACAACAGGCAGCGGATATGTTGCAACAAGGCGCAACAATTATTGATGTGGGTGGTGAATCAACACGCCCTGGCGCGGTTGAAGTTTCCGTTAACGAAGAACTTGATCGTGTCATCCCTGTTATCGAAAAAATAGCCAATGAACTTGATGTCATTATTTCTATTGATACCAGTAAAGCAGAAGTGATCAGCGAAGCAGTAAAAGCAGGTGCTGGTTTTATTAATGATGTAAATGCTTTGCAGGCTGAAGGGGCATTGGATGCGGCTGTTGAATCCAAGCTGCCTGTTTGTCTAATGCACATGCAAGGCAAGCCACGCACAATGCAAGCCAACCCAGTTTATCAAAATATAACTAATGATGTGCTTAGCTTTTTAACAGCGCGCATTGATGCGTGTGTTAACGCAGGCATAACAAAAGATAAATTGTTAATTGATCCGGGTTTTGGTTTCGGTAAGACCTTAGAGCACAATTTACAACTCATGCACGATTTAGCAGAATTCGAAAAACTGGCTTGTCCATTGTTAGTGGGCGTCTCGCGCAAGACGATGATAGGTAAAATACTTGATGTCGATGTAAATGATCGGCTCATTGGCAGTGTTGCGCTCGAAACCTTGGCGGTGTGGAATGGCGCAGACATTATTCGTGCTCATGATGTTAAAGCCGCGGTGGAGGCAGTAAAAATTGCGATTGCAGTTAAATTGGCTAAATTGTGATGAGTATCTACGCTTTTCTGTATAAAACTGCCATAATTAGTACGTGAAATTAATAGAGGCCGAGTAAGTTGACAAGAAAGTATTTTGGAACAGACGGTATTCGTGGACGTGTAGGCAGTAAACTGATCACGCCCGAATTCATTATGAAGTTGGGTTGGGCTGCTGGACGCGTATTGTCGCGACAGGGGCATGGCACCGTTCTCGTTGGTAAAGATACCCGTATCTCTGGTTATATGTTTGAGTCAGCGCTTGAAGCGGGCTTGTCTGCTGCCGGTGTCGATATTAATTTACTCGGGCCAATGCCAACACCGGCTATCGCGTATCTTACGCGTACTTTCCATGCACAAGCAGGTATTGTTATTAGCGCCTCACACAATTCTTATTTTGACAATGGCATTAAGTTTTTTTCAGGTGATGGAACAAAACTTGAAGATGAGGTTGAATTGGCCATTGAAGCAGAAATTGATAAACCGATGACAACGGTTGAGTCATCGAAATTAGGTAAAGCTTCTCGCATCACTGATGCAGCTGGCCGTTATATTGAATTTTGTAAAAGCACTATACCAAATCGCGTCAACTTAATTGGCCTTCGTATTGTGGTTGATTGCGCACACGGTGCAACGTATCACATTGCACCAGGCGTATTAGAAGAACTCGGTGCAGAAGTAATGACCATTGGTGCTGAACCAAATGGTTTAAACATTAATGATAAATGTGGTTCAACAAAACCGGAAGCTTTGCAAGCATCGGTTTTAGAATTTAACGCGGATGTCGGGATCGCGCTTGACGGTGATGGCGATCGTTTAATTATGGTCGACAGTAAAGGTAATCTGGTTGATGGTGATCAGATACTTTATATTATTGCGATGTCGCGTTTGTTCGATGAACAACTTGATGGTTCGGTTGTTGGAACGGTGATGAGTAACCTTGGCCTTGAACATGCGTTACAAAAACAAAGTATTGGTTTTCGTCGTTCTCAAGTTGGCGATCGACACGTAATGAATATGTTACGGGAATCAGGTTGGTCACTTGGTGGCGAAGGCTCTGGACACATTATATGTTTAGATAGAACCAGCACGGGTGACGGTATTGTCGCAGCCTTGCAAGTGTTGTATGCCATGGTTTCAACTCAGAAGCCACTCGATCAACTGTTGGGTGGTTTGGTGATGTACCCGCAAAAGCTTGTGAATATCCCGCTAGACAAACCCTTTAATCATGAAGAGTCAGCCATGGTTAAAGCGGCCATGAAAGACGCTGAAAAACAGTTAGGCGATGCGGGACGCATTTTACTGCGTGCATCGGGTACAGAGCCCTTATTAAGGGTGATGGTAGAAGGTCAGGAAGAGACCTTGGTATATAAGTTAGCAGACTCGCTAGCGAATGCAGTCCGCGAAGCGTCGACGTCTCAAGATAGCCACGCTGTATAGCCTTTAAACACTGATATTAATTGATTTTTTTGACCATCACCGGTATTCTTGCCGCCGTTTTAAATTCTGATTTGAGGAAAGCAGCATGTCACGACGCATTATGGTAGCAGGGAACTGGAAGATGAACGGTTCTAACGAGAGTATTACGGCTTTATTAGGTGGTATCAAGGCCGGTATAGATGCTGCAGATAAGACGACTGTCGTGGTTTGTCCTCCAATGATCTACATTCATAAGGTTAAAGAACTGACTGATGGCACGCCTATCAGCGTTGGTGCACAAAACCTTTCAGTTGAAACACACGGTGCTTTCACCGGTGAGATGTCTTCAGCGATGTTATTAGATAATGGCTGTAAATATGTGATTGTTGGCCACTCTGAACGACGCGCGCTTTATCATGAAAGCGATATGTTGGTTGCTCAAAAATACGGCGTCGCACGTGAAGCCGGCTTGATTCCTATTCTTTGTATTGGCGAAACGCTCGAAGAGCGCGAAGCCGGCATAACAGAACAAGTTGTTGGTCGCCAGCTAGATGCAGTGATCGCGATGGAAGGTGTTGCTGCCTTAGCTGATGGCGTTATTGCTTATGAGCCAGTTTGGGCAATTGGTACGGGTAAAACCGCATCGCCTGAACAAGCACAAGATGTGCATGCCTTTATTCGCTCACGCATTGCAGAAATTGATGCGGGTGTTGCTGAAAAAGTGCAAATTCTTTACGGCGGCAGTGTAAAAGGTTCTAATGCCGTTGAATTATTTGCCAAGCCTGATATTGATGGTGGTTTGATTGGTGGTGCTTCACTAGATGCACAGGATTTCCTTGCAATTTGTACAGCAGCTTCTTGATTTAACTGAACTTTTAAACTATTAGAGACGACTATGTCATCCATTATCTTAAGTATTCACGTCATTATCGCCGTTCTTTTGGTCGTCCTTATCCTTGTTCAACATGGCAAGGGTGCAGATGCCGGTGCAGCCTTTGGTGGAGGGGCATCTTCAACCGTTTTTGGTAGTCAAGGCAGTGCTTCATTTTTAACCCGCTTAACGGCAGGCCTGGCAACAGCCTTTTTTGTGACCAGCTTGGTATTGGCTTACAGCACTAAAAGCAACGTATCCGGTAAAGATGACGTAGATATTCAAGTACCTATTGAGCAAACTCAAGAAGAAGCGATTCCTCAAGCTCCAGCAGTTGATGATGGTGATAAACCTACGTTACCAATGAGTTTAGGTAACGATATGCCAGCAGACCCAGTGGTATCGGAAGAAGATAAACCGGCTGTACCTGCGATTATCGATACCCCTAAGTAATTTGAACTAACACTGCCGAAGTGGTGAAATTGGTAGACGCGCCAGCTTGAGGGGCTGGTCTGCATTAGCAGGTGCCGGTTCGAGTCCGGCCTTCGGCACCATTTATAGAATCCCTGCCAATCTGGCGGGGGATTTTTTATTTCTAAGCATAGATACAACCGCTCCTCCCAACGAAAAAGCACGCCTTGCCATATTTTTATCAGTATTATTAATATTGGTGATACTGTTTTTTTATACCCACAAAAACACTACTTCAAGTTATTGATTTTATTTGTGTATTGCTGAAGCAACAAACTTGACACAAATTTCTATGCTGGCCATACTGCCTGCCTCTTGCAGTATAAGAACAATAAGAAACAATGTGCAGATATAACAAAAGAACAGTCGTGGAAGGGGCGTAAGCGGATGCTTGAAAACTACCTACCAGTCTTGGTATTTATTGTCATCGGTGGTGCCGTCGGTTGTGTCATGCTCGCAATGGGTTGGATGCTAGGACCTAGCAAGCCTAATGAGCAAAAAAACTCTCCTTACGAATGTGGCTTTGAAGCTTTTGAAGATGCGCGTATGAAATTTGATATACGTTATTACTTAGTGGCTATCCTATTTATCATTTTCGATCTGGAAATTGCATTTTTATTCCCATGGGCGATTGTGCTTGAGCAAGTCGGTTGGTTCGGCTTTGCAGCGATGTCAGTATTCCTCGGCATACTGGTTATTGGCTTTATCTATGAGTGGAAGAAAGGGGCTCTAGAATGGGAGTAGAGGGCGTACTCGAAAAAGGTTTTGTCACAACTAATGCTGACAAACTAATTAATTGGGCTCGTACAGGATCTATGTGGCCAATGACGTTTGGTTTGGCATGTTGCGCAGTAGAAATGATGCACTCAGCAGCAAGTCGTTACGATTTAGATCGCTTCGGTATTATTTTCCGTCCTAGTCCACGTCAATCAGATGTCATGATTGTTGCCGGCACCTTAGTTAATAAGATGGCGCCAGCGTTACGAAAAGTTTATGACCAAATGGCAGAACCACGTTGGGTGATTTCAATGGGTTCCTGTGCCAATGGCGGTGGTTATTATCATTATTCATATGCCGTCGTGCGTGGTTGTGATCGCATCGTACCGGTTGATGTTTATGTCCCCGGTTGCCCACCTACGGCAGAAGCATTGATCTACGGCATTATGCAATTGCAGAATAAAATTAAACGTACTAATACGATTGCACGCACATGAGTGAAGAAGAAGTACAAGAAATAAAAGTGTCGCCCTTGCAGCTACGCGCTAATGATTTGCAAGAACGTTTTGCAGAGCAAGCAGTGGAAGTACTTGTGGCCCATGGTGAAATCACACTAGAAGTTCCGCGCGAACATTTAATTACGGTTTGTACGGCATTACGTGATGAAGCTGAACTTGCATACGGTCAACTGATAGACGTGTGTGGAGTCGACTATTCAGCCTACGGTGAAGTTGAATGGGAAACCAACAATACAACGACAAGTGGTTTCAGTCGTGCAGTCAATGATAACGAAGCACACGAAACAAAGTGGGCCAAAGATCGTTTTGCTGTTGTCTACCATCTAATTTCTTATCGTCATAACAAACGCGTACGTGTGCGTACTTTTGCAGACAGTGAGTTTCCAGTCGTTGACTCTGTTGTGGATATTTGGAATGGCGCTAACTGGTTTGAACGTGAAGCCTTTGACCTGTTTGGGATCTTATTCGATGGGCATCCTGATTTACGTCGTATTTTAACTGACTACGGTTTTGTTGGTCATCCATTCCGCAAAGACTTCCCATTAATCGGTGAAGTTGAAATGCGTTACGACGCAGATAAAAAACGCGTTGTTTATCAACCTGTCAGTATTGAACCACGCGTTACTGTACCGCGTGTTATTCGAAGTGAAAATCTTCATGGCCTTGATAAGGCGGAAACAGAATAATGCCTGAAATTAGAAACTATACGTTGAACTTCGGTCCTCAACATCCTGCGGCACATGGTGTGTTGCGTCTTGTACTTGAGTTAGACGGTGAAGTTGTTCAGCGCGCCGATCCACATGTTGGCCTATTGCATCGTGGCACAGAAAAATTAGCGGAAAGCAAACCTTACAATCACAGCATTGGTTATATGGATCGTCTCGATTACGTTTCCATGATGTGTAATGAACATGGCTATGTTTTAGCGATTGAAAAATTACTCGGTGTACAACCACCAGAACGTGCGCAATACATTCGCGTTATGTTTGATGAAATTACGCGTATCTTAAATCACCTAATGTGGCTAGGCACGCATGCGCTGGATATCGGTGCAATGACATTGTTCCTTTACTGTTTCCGTGAGCGTGAAGATTTAATGGATGTGTATGAAGCGGTCTCTGGCGCACGTATGCATGCAACCTATTATCGTCCAGGTGGTGTTTACCGCGATCTGCCTGGCACCATGCCTCAGTTCAAAGAATCAAAATGGCATAACGCAAAAGACGTCGCAATGATGAACCAAGCGCGCAGTGGTAGCTTGCTTGATTTTATCGAAGACTTTGTACAGCGCTTCCCCGCTTTACTCGACGAGTACGAAACACTATTAACCGATAACCGTATCTGGAAACAACGTACGGTTGGTATTGCAACAGTGTCACCAGAACGTGCATTACAACTTGGTTTCACTGGACCTATGTTGCGTGGTTCAGGCGTTGAGTGGGATTTACGTAAGAAACAGCCTTACGAAGTCTATGACAAACTTAAGTTTGATATTCCGGTTGGCGTAAATGGTGACTGTTACGATCGTTACTTAGTGCGGATGGAAGAGTTCCGTCAATCAAATAATATTATTCAGCAGTGTGTCGATTGGTTACGTGCCAACCCCGGCCCTGTAATGTTGACAGACAGCAAGGTTGCTCCACCTCATCGTGAAGAGATGAAAGGTGACATGGAAGCAATGATTCATCATTTTAAATTATTCACTGAAGGTTATTGTGTACCAGAAGGTGAAGCTTATGCTGCGATTGAACATCCTAAAGGTGAGTTCGGTGTTTACATGGTATCGGATGGCGCAAATAAACCTTATCGCGTAAAAGTACGTGCACCAGGTTTTGCACATTTGTCAGCAATGGATGAAATGGTAAAAGGTCACATGATCTCGGATGTAGTATCTGTTATCGGTACCATGGATATCGTATTTGGTGAGATTGACCGCTAATGAGTGAACAAATGCAAACAGCTAATACTGTATTAAGCGAGTCAGTGCGCAATGAGATTGAGCACTGGCTAGCAAAATTTCCTGCAGACCGTCGTGAGTCAGCGGTTATTCCTGCACTGACAGCCGCGCAAGAACAAAATGGTGGCTGGTTAACAGAAGAAATTATGAACGCGGTAGCCGAATACATTGGTATGCCACGCGTGAGTGTTTATGAAGTCGCTACATTTTATTCAATGTTTGACCGCGAACCAGTCGGTCGGCATAAAATCAATGTCTGCACCAACATCTGTTGTATGTTGATGGGCTCAGACAGTGTGGTGGAATACATTGAAAAGAAACTTGATATCAAACAAGGCGAGACAACCGCTGATGGCAAGTTCACAATGAAAATAGAAGAAGAATGTTTGGCAGCGTGTGGTGGCGGTCCAATGATGGTTGTTGATGGTCATTATCATGAAAAATTAACACCCGAAAAAATTGACGCAATCCTTGATGGATTGGATTAACAAAGCTTAGGGCGACTCATCATGGCAAACGAAGTTTGTTTCCAGACAATGCAATTCGACGAACCATGGACACTTGATAATTACATCAAGACAGGCGGTTACGATGCGTTGAAAAAAATTCTTGCGGATAAAATTTCACAAGAAGAAGTCATTGAAACTGTAAAAGGTTCTGCCTTGCGTGGTCGTGGCGGCGCTGGTTTCTCAACCGGCTTAAAGTGGAGCTTCATGCCGCGTACAGCCGCGGGTGAAAAATACATAGTTTGTAACTCGGATGAAAGTGAACCGGGTACATTTAAGGATCGTGATATTTTGCGATTCAACCCACATTCTGTTGTTGAAGGAATGATCATTGCGGGTTATGCGATTGGTGCAACTGCAGGTTACAACTACCTGCGTGGTGAATTTCATCACGAACCCTTTGAACGTTTTGAACAAGCACTCAAAGAAGCCTATGACGCTGGGTTCCTCGGCAAAGATATTCTTGGTTCGGGTTTTGATTTTGAACTCTATGGCCATCTTGGTGCAGGCGCTTACATTTGTGGTGAAGAAACAGCCTTGCTTGAATCATTGGAAGGCAAAAAAGGCCAACCTCGTTTCAAACCACCATTCCCAGCCAACTTTGGTTTATACGGTAAACCAACAACCATTAATAACACTGAAACACTGGCTTCAGTGCCGTCCATTATTCGCAACGGTGCAGATTGGTTCCTGAACTTAGGTAAACCGAATAACGGTGGCATGAAATTATTTTCAATTGCTGGCCATGTTAATAAGCCAGGTGTTTACGAAATCCCAATGGGTACACCTTTTAAAGACTTGCTTGAATTAGCCGGCGGTGTACGAGATGGACATAAATTAAAAGCCGTTATCCCCGGTGGTTGTTCAATGCCAGTGATGCCTGCCGATGTGATCATGGATTGTGATCTCGATTATGATTCAGTGGCCAAAGCCGGATCTGCCTTAGGTTCTGGTGGCGTGATTGTGATGGATGACACAACCTGTATGGTTAAAGCCTTAATGCGCTTGTCACGTTTCTATTACGCAGAGTCTTGTGGCCAATGTACACCTTGTCGTGAAGGCACCGGTTGGATGTACCGTGTTTTAGAGCGCATTGAAAACGGTCAAGGTCGTCCAGATGATTTAGATTTATTGGAATCAGCCGCAGGCCAGATTGCCGGACATACTATTTGTGCCTTCGGCGAAGCCGCTGCATGGCCAGTGCAAAGCTTCATTAAACATTTCCGCAGCGAATTTGAATACCACATTACACATAAAAAATGTTTAGTCGGCAGTGAAGACAAAGGAGCCGCAGCATGAGCGCGAAACCTGAAATCAATGCCGATGACATGGTGAACATCGAAATTAATGGCGTGGCGATGCAAGCAGCCAAGGGCTCCATGATTATTCATGCAGCTGACGATGCGAATATTTATATTCCACGTTTCTGTTACCACAAGAAATTACCTATCGCCGCTAACTGCCGCATGTGTCTGGTTGAAGTTGAAAATGTGCCTAAACCATTACCGGCGTGTGCGACACCCGTCAATGAAGGCATGAAAGTATTCACTTCATCTGAGTTCGCCAAATCAGCGCAAAAAGCAGTGATGGAATTCCTGCTGATTAATCACCCACTGGATTGCCCGATTTGTGATCAAGGCGGTGAGTGTGAGTTGCAAGATATTGCGATGGGTTACGGCCGCAGTGTCTCTCGGTTTACTGAAAAGAAACGCATTGTAAAAGATAAAAATATTGGTCCACTGATCGCAACTGAAATGACACGTTGTATTCATTGCACGCGTTGTATTCGCGCCATAGAGTTAGTCGGTGGTGATAAAGAACTTGGTGGCATGGGCCGTGGTACCAAGACTCTCATTGGTACTTACATTGAGCGCAGCGTTAATTCCGAAATGTCTGGAAACGTGATCGATGTTTGTCCGGTTGGTGCACTCACGGCTAAACCTTCACGCTTTGCAGCGCGTGCATGGGAAATGCGTTCAACTGCAGGTATCGCCGGGCACGATTGTATTGGTTCAAACATTAATACACATATGCGTGATAAAGAAATTGTGCGCGTTGTACCTGCTGAAAACGAAAAAATTAATGAAGTCTGGATTTCTGATCGTGATCGTTACGCTTACGAAGGTTTGAACAGTGAGTCTCGACTTACTGCGCCAATGATAAAAGTAAACGGCGAGTGGCAAGCAACAGATTGGAATACGGCACTCGAAGAAGTTGTTGAAGGCTTACGCGCGAACAAAGATAGCATTGCGGGCTTAATGTCACCAAACGTTACCACCGAAGAAGCCTTCTTGATGCAAAAACTATTGCGTGATTTGGGCGCAACGGCGATTGATCATCGTGTTGATCAGCAAGATTTTACAGATGATGGCACAGCACCACTTGCTGCAAGTTTAGGTTCATCAATCGAAGCGCTTGAGTCGCTTGGCGCAGCATTATTGATTGGTTCAAACATACGTCATGATCAGCCGATCGCTTCACACCGATTACGCAAAGCAGCGACGAATGGTGCCAAGATCATGCTGTTGAATAGTATTGATTTTGATATTAACTACGCGGTTGCAGAAAAAATCATTACGCATCCTGGAGCGTTTGCGTCTGATCTCTCAGCAATGATTAAGGTTGCACTTGAACAAAGTCAGTCACAGCCACCAGAAGGCGTTGCGGCGTTAATTAATGAAGCGATTGTTACTGACACGCATCGAGATATTGTTAGTAATCTTAATAGTATAGAAAATAGCTCGATAATTATTGGCGCTCAAGCAATGAGCCTACCTGACTTATCTGTTGTTCGTGGTCTAGCCGGTTTATTGGCAACACTTACAAATTCGCAATTAGGTTATTTACCACGTGGTGCTAACAGTGTTGGCGCGAGCCTTGCTGGTGCACTGCCTTATGCAGGCGTGGGCGGCAAAGACATCACAACAGGTTGTAACGCGGTGAAGATGTTTGAGACACCGGCTTCAGCTTACATGCTAATGAATGTTGAACCTGAATATGATTGCATTAACCCAGCTCAAGCAACTCGGGCGTTGAGTGCTGCAGATTTTGTTGTGTGCCTAACACCGTTTAGCTCTGATGCCATGCGTGATTATGCAGACGTACTATTACCAACAGCACCTTATTCTGAAACATCGGGTACATTTGTGAATGCTGCCGGGACATGGCAACGTTTCTCAGCGAACTGTTCACCGCTTGCTGAAACTCGCCCTGCATGGAAAGTCTTACGGGTACTTGGTAATTTATTCGATCTAAATGGTTATGAATATCTTTCTTCAGAAGAAGTTCGCGCTGAAGTAGAACGTGATGCAGGACAAGTTAAATTAGATAACAGTCAAACTTGGCGTCCGGTTAGTCCTAACGGTACACAAGGGCTTGTGCGCATTACTGACTTACCAATTTATGGTGTTGATAATGTAGTGCGTCGCGCTACCGCGTTACAGCAAACTATTCATGCAGCAAGCGAAGCCATTAGTCTGAATCAGGCTACAGCCGACAAGCTTGGTTTAGCAGATGCAATACAAGTGGTTGTTGCACAAGACGACGATGAAATTTCTGGCGAGCTACGCATTGATAATCGGCTTGCTGATGACTGTGTGTTGGTGAGTTCAAGTACAGTACTAAGTAGTGGTTTGGGTACGCCGTACCAAACGATTACGGTAACGAAGGACTAGTGGAAAGATTATGAGCGAGTTGTTCGATACAGTTTGGGGTTTTGGTGAATACGTTTGGTCTTTTCAAATAGTCCAGATCGTATTGGGTATTGTTGCGCTAATGATACCGTTGATGTTGTGTGTGGCATACCTGACGTTCGCGGAACGTAAAATCATTGGTTACATGCAAGTTCGTATTGGCCCAAACCGTGTTGGTTTCTTTGGTTATAAACTTTGGGGTCTAGGTCAGCCAATTGCTGATGCCGTGAAGTTAATGTTTAAAGAAATCATTATCCCGACGCGCGCGAATAAACTGCTGTTCTTAATGGCGCCAGTTATTTCATTGGCAACTGCATTAGCGGCATGGGCTGTTATTCCATTGAATGATTTCCTCGGCATCGCAGATGAAGTCAATGCAGGGTTGTTGTATGTGTTGGCCATTACTTCCCTAGGTGTTTATGGCGTATTGATTGCAGGTTGGTCATCAAACTCTAAATACGCCTTCTTGGGTGCAATGCGATCTTCTGCACAAATTGTTGCCTATGAAATCGCGATGGGCTTTGCCTTGGTAGGTGTATTGCTTGCCGCGGGTAGCTTGAATTTACGCGAGATAGTTGAAGCGCAGCAAGGCAGCCTAGGTTTCTTAGATTGGTTCTGGTTACCGTTACTGCCATTGTTTGTTGTTTACTTTATTTCCGGTGTTGCAGAAACTAACCGTGCACCGTTTGATGTCGCTGAGGGTGAATCAGAAATTGTTGCTGGTTTCCACGTTGATTACTCAGGCATGGCATTTGCGGTATTCTTCTTAGCTGAATACGCCAACATGATATTAATTGCGGCACTGACTGCGATTATGTTTGCGGGTGGTTGGTATACACCAGTCCCGGCTGCATGGGTACCTGATGGCATCTTTGGTCTATTAATTGGTAATGGTATTCATTGGTTTGTTATCAAAACGGCTTTCTTCTTAATATTCTTCCTCTGGTTCCGTGCAACATTCCCACGTTACCGTTATGACCAAATTATGCGCCTTGGTTGGAAGGTATTTATTCCTATTACTATTGTTTGGTTGCTGGTTGTAGCGGTGATGGTCCTCGCTCACGTCGGGCCATGGTTTGATTAAGGGGTTAATGAAATGATCAAGTCCATGAAAAGTGTATTTAAGAGCTTATTCCTAACAGAATTGTTAAAGGGTATGAGCGTAACAGGGCGTTACTACTTCCGTAAAAAATTCACGCTCTTTTACCCTGAAGAAAAGACCCCGCAGTCAGGTCGTTTCCGTGGATTGCATGCACAACGTCGTTACCCAAATGGTGAAGAGCGTTGTATCGCTTGTAAACTTTGTGAAGCAGTATGCCCAGCATTGGCAATTACGATTGAATCAGAACAACGTGATGATGGCTCGCGCCGTACGACACGTTACGACATCGATTTATTTAAGTGTATCTACTGCGGTTTCTGCGAAGAAGCATGCCCAGTTGATGCGATTGTTGAAACGCGGCACCTTGAGTATCACTTCGAGAACCGTGGCGAAAATATCATGACGAAAGAAAAGCTACTCCGTAATGGTGAGCTTTATGAAGATCAAATTGCCACGGATCGTGCGCAAGATGCAGAATATCGCTAAGGGTACGTAAGAATTATGATTGAACAAATTAGCTTTTACGTTTTTGCAGCATTGCTGATATTTGCAGCGACCATGGTGATAACCATGCGTAATCCCGTGCACTCTGCATTATTCTTAGTGATGGCGTTTTTTAACAGTGCTGCACTCTGGTTAATGCTGGAAGCAGAGTTTTTAGCGATCACCTTAGTATTGGTTTATGTCGGTGCCGTAATGGTGTTGTTCTTGTTTGTCGTGATGATGCTAGACATCGATGTGGCGCGAATGAGAGATGGCTTTGCTAAGTATTTGCCAATTGCAGCTGTGGTCGCCGTAATTATGGCGATTGAAATGGTGCTTGTGGTCGGGCCAGAACATTTTGGTTTGGCACAATTTGCAGAACCTGCTCGACACGCCGCTGATTACAGCAACACTAAAGAGCTAGGTAGCCTTTTATATACCGTTTACTTATATCCGTTTGAAATAGCTGCAGCCATTTTGTTAGTGGCGATTGTTGCTGCGATAGCATTAACCATGCGTCGTCGTGAAGGTACACGTCATCAAAAAGTAGAAGAACAAGTTGCGGTTAAAGCGGCTGATCGTATGCGCGTAGTGAAAATGGCCAGCGAGCCCAACGAGGCGAGGGAGTAAGTTATGATTCCATTGTCTAATTATTTAATTGTTGCGGCGATTCTATTTTCTTTATCCATCGCGGGTATTTTTATAAATCGTAAAAATATAATTGTCTTATTAATGTCAATCGAGTTGATGTTGTTAGCAGTGAATATGAACTTTATTGCTTTTTCTTATTACCTCGATGATATGGCTGGACAAATATTTGTGTTCTTCATTCTGACGGTAGCTGCTGCTGAAGCAGCGATTGGTCTTGCTATCCTCATCGTCCTGTTCCGTAAACGCCATTCTATTAACGTAGATGACGTTAGCGATATGAAAGGCTAACAAGAATAAAAATGGTTTAATTGTATGCAAAATCTATTTCTGACAATTGCTCTTGCACCACTCGCTGGCTCGATACTCGCTGGTCTGTTTGGTAAACAAATAGGGCGCACCGCATCACATTGGGTGACGATTTTAGGCGTCGCGGTTTCCTGTGCGTTGTCTTTTTATGTCATGAAGTTATTCTTATTTGATGGTATGCAAAGTTACAACGAGTCTGTTTACACCTGGCTTGTGAGTGACGGCATTAAATTTGAAGTCGGTTTTCTGGTTGATAAATTAACCGCGATTATGTTGGTGGTAGTGACCTTTGTATCATTGATGGTGCATATCTACACAATTGGCTACATGAAAGACGATCCTGGCTATCAACGTTTCTTCAGTTACATTGCGTTATTTACTTTCTCAATGTTGATGTTAGTCATGGCGAATAACTTCATGCAGTTATTCTTCGGTTGGGAAGCGGTTGGGTTGGTTTCCTATTTACTGATTGGTTTCTGGTACACACGTGAAACGGCTATTTTCGCAAACTTAAAAGCCTTCCTTGTTAACCGTGTGGGTGACTTTGGTTTCTTACTCGGGATTGCCGCGGTATTAATGTACACCGGCTCACTTGATTACGTGACCGTGTTCAGCAAAATACCGAGCTTAACGGATACAACCATGCAGATATTCCCCGGCGTGGAATGGTCAGTGATCACAGTGATGGGTATTTTGCTGTTTATCGGTGCCATGGGTAAATCTGCACAAGTACCGCTACATGTTTGGTTACCAGACTCTATGGAAGGTCCAACACCTATTTCTGCATTAATCCATGCAGCGACAATGGTGACAGCTGGTATCTTCATGGTGGCGCGTATGTCACCGATTTATGAATTTAGCGTCACAGCATTAACCTTTATCTTATTCATTGGTGCAGTAACGGCCTTGTTCATGGGCTTTTTGGGTTTAATCCAACACGACATCAAACGTGTTGTCGCTTACTCGACCTTGTCTCAGCTGGGTTACATGACGGTTGCACTCGGTGCATCAGCTTATTCGGCAGCGATTTTCCACTTAATGACGCACGCGTTCTTTAAAGCCTTGTTGTTCTTAGGTGCAGGTGCCGTGATCATTGCCATGCATCATGAGCAAGACATGCGTAAGATGGGTGGCCTTCGTAAATACATGCCGATCACTTATATCACTTCATTGATTGGTTCATTGGCGTTGATTGGTTTCCCAGGCTTCGCTGGCTTCTTCTCCAAAGACACCATTATCGAAGCCGTGCACATGTCTACAACATTGGATCACGCAACGTGGGTACACACTTTTGCTTACTACGCGATTCTAGCGGGCGTGTTTATTACCGCACTTTATAGTTTCCGAATGTTCTTCTTGGTTTTCCATGGCAAAGAAAGAATGGATGATCATACCCGTGAACATTTACATGAATGTTCCGCAGTCGTGACCGTGCCACTTATTTTGTTAGCAATTCCTTCTGTCTTGGCGGGTTACTTTTTAGGTGATGTTGTATTCGGTGATTACTTCGGTGATGCCATCATGTTTAGTGAATCTAAAAATGTCATTGGCATGCTCGGTAAAGACTATCACGGTATTGTTGGCTTTATTCAACACGGCCTTGCTGGCCCGGCATTTTGGTTGGCCATGGGCGGGTTACTCACGGCATGGTTCATTTACATGAAACGTCCTAGCATTGCCGACATGGCACAGCAAAAACTGAGCTTCCTGCATAAATTATTTGAGAACAAATACTACATGGATGATCTTTACATCAAAGGCTTTGCCGCCGGTGGTCGTTTACTGGGTAAAGGACTCTGGAAGCAGGGTGATGTAAATATTATTGATGGTTTAATTGTGAATGGTAGTGCCGCGGCAATTAATTGGTTTGCTGGCGTAGCGCGTGTTGTTCAAACGGGACACTTATACCATTACGCATTCGCTATGATACTTGGCCTGCTAGGTTTACTTAGCTGGTTTATATTAGGGGCCTAGGGGATATACAAGCATGTTTGCTGATTTACCATTATTAAGTCTTGTTATCTGGTTACCGATTTTCGGTGGTCTGGTTGTTCTTGCAGTCGGTGATCGTGACCCTTGGGGCGCAAGACCTGTTGCACTTATCATATCAATCGTTACGTTCCTGATAAGCATCTTCCTCTACACCGGTTTTGATACTGGCACGGCTGCGATGCAGTTTACTGAAAATGCCAGTTGGATTGAGGCCTTTAACATTCGTTATGCCTTAGGTGTTGATGGTATTTCTATGCCGTTGATCATTTTAACGACGTTTATCGTGATACTCGTTATCTTAGCCGGTTGGAAAGTTATTACATTCCGCGTGTCGCAATACATGGCGGCGTTCCTAATAATGGAAGGTCTAATGAACGGCGTGTTTGCTTCATTGGATGCGATTCTATTTTACGTCTTCTGGGAAGGCATGCTCATACCGATGTTCTTGATCATTGGTATCTGGGGTGGCCCGAATCGCGTTTATGCCACCATCAAGTTCTTTTTGTATACCTTCCTCGGCTCGGTATTCATGTTGGTGGCATTAATCTACCTGTACTTCCAGGCCGGTAGTTTCGATATTCTTGCTTTCCACGATGTGAAACTCGGCATGCAGGAACAGATATTAATCTTTATCGCCTTCCTATTAGCGTTTGCGGTCAAAGTCCCCATGTGGCCCGTGCATACATGGTTGCCCGATGCACACGTTGAAGCACCGACAGGTGGTTCGGTGGTACTGGCCGCGATCATGTTGAAAATTGGTGGTTACGGTTTCTTGCGATTCAGTTTGCCGATCGCCCCCGATGCAAGTCATGCATTAGATTGGTTGATCATTGGCATGTCTCTCATTGCTATTGTGTACATCGGTTTTGTCGCACTCGTACAGCAAGACATGAAAAAGCTCATCGCTTATTCATCCATTGCACACATGGGCTTTGTAACGCTCGGTTTCTTTATCAGCTTTAGTATTTTTGAAGCGACAGGAAGTTACTCAGGTTCAGCTTTAGCAATGGAAGGTGGCATGGTGCAAATGGTGTCACACGGCTTTATTTCAGCCGCGATGTTCCTTTGTGTTGGCGTCATGTATGACCGCATGCACAGCCGTATGATTAATGATTACGGTGGGGTAGTGAATACCATGCCGATCTTCGCCGCGTTCATGGTTTTCTTTGCGATGGCGAACGCAGGCTTACCCGGCACATCAGGTTTTGTTGGTGAGTTCATGGTGATTCTAGCCAGTTTTAAAGCAAGTTTCTGGATTGCATTCCTTGCTGCAACAACATTGATTCTCGGTGCTGCTTACACACTATGGATGGTTAAGCGCGTTGTGTTTGGCGATGTTGCAAATGAAAAAGTGGCTGCATTGACAGATGTGACTGGTCGTGAATTCTTTATTTTAGGCACACTGGCTGTCGCCGTGTTGGTGCTAGGTGTATGGCCTGACCCATTGGTCGAAGTCATGCATGTATCAGTTGATAATTTACTGCAGCATATTGCGCAGTCTAAGCTTTAATGGGGACGTTATGACAAACGCATTTAGCATTCCGAATTTCGCGCTCGCATCGCCGGAGATATTTCTTCTGACGATGGTTTGTGCGGTATTGGTCGCTGATTTATTTATCAAAGATGAAAATCGTCTTCTAACTTATATCTTTGCGCAGTTGTCATTACTTGGCACATTGATTGTGACACTCTATGTTGCACCGGCTGAGGCGACGTACACATTTAGTGGCACCTATGTAAGTGACCCAATGGGCACGTTACTTAAAACGTCTATCTACATTATTACTGCAGCGGTATTTTTGTATTCACGTAACTATTTAATCGAACGTAATATCTTTAAAGGTGAATATTACGTATTAGGATTGTTTGGTGTGCTTGGCATGATGATCATGGTCTCTGCACATAACTTCCTTACCATTTACCTTGGCTTGGAATTATTGTCGCTGTCACTCTATGCAATGGTTGCCTTCCACAAAGAATCAGTACAAGCATCTGAAGCGGCAATGAAATATTTTGTGCTTGGTGCGATCGCATCAGGGATGTTGTTGTACGGCATGTCGATGTTTTATGGTGCCACGGGTACGTTAGACATTGGTGAACTAGCAACAGCTATTCAAGGCAAAGACAGTAACGACATCGTTCTAATCTTTGGACTAGTGTTCATCATCGTCGGGCTTGCATTTAAACTTGGCGCCGTGCCTTTCCACATGTGGGTACCAGATGTTTATCATGGCGCACCTACATCGGTAACGATGTTTATAAGTAGTGCACCAAAGATTGCAGGTTTTGCATTGTTCATGCGCTTGCTTGCTGATGGCATGGCAGATATGCACGCAGGCTGGCAGGACATGTTAATTATCCTTTCGATATTATCGCTTGCAGTGGGTAATATTATTGCGCTTGCACAAACAAATCTAAAACGTATGTTGGCCTACTCAACGATTTCACATGTTGGCTTTATCCTACTGGGTATTCTGGCGGGGACTAATGCCGGCTATTCAGCTTCGATGTTTTACATTATCACTTATGCCGCAACAGCCATGGCGGGCTTTGCCTTAATTATTATTTTAAGCAATCGTAACTCAGAATCTGACGAGCTAGAGAACTTAAAAGGGCTGAGCAAACGTAGTCCATGGATTGCATTCATGATGTTGTTACTGATGTTCTCAATGACAGGCGTACCACCAACCGTTGGGTTCTATGCCAAGTTATTAGTGCTTCAGGCAATTGTTAATATCGACATGGTCTGGTTAGCGGCTGTTGCTGTTGGCTTCTCGGTCATTGGCGCGTTTTATTACTTGCGTGTTATCAAGTTAATGTTCTTTGATGAAGCGAAAGATATCCAACCATTGGACGTGCCAGCTGAAATGAACATTGTCTTTAGCGTCAATTCATTGGCCACATTAGCTGTCGGGTTATTCCCCGGCGCATTGATTGCTATCTGCGTAGCAGCAATAGGCTAGGGCATCGTTATCGAATAGCAATTACTGGTATACTCAATTCATGCTTATTACAATTCTACTTATTGCCAGTATCATCGCGGCTAACCTGCCTTGGTTAACTGAACGTAGCCTGTTAATTTTTCCACCGCAGCCGTCAGGTAAACCTGTTTGGATGCGCCTGATTGAATGGTTCATTCTGTTTATTATTATGGGTGGTGTTGCGATTGGCCTAGAAATTAAAGCAACAGGTGGTAGTCATAGTCAGGATTGGGAGTTTTACTGGGTCAGTCTTTTCTTGTTTATGATCTTTGCTTTACCTGGCTTTATCTACCGACATGATCTTAGGCATTTGTTGGACAGGGGGCGTCGCTGATTGAACCTTTCAGCCGTTGAAACGTCGAAGCTTTAATTCTATTCAGAAATAGCTTCAAAAAGGCAAGGAGGCAGATCATGCAGTTTTCACGTTCATCATTCATTCTTGCCACAGTTATAACGGCTTCACTTTTTAGCAACACACTCACCGCATCTGAATGCAGTCATAAAAGTGGTAAAAACCGTGCTGCTTTAATAGAACTCTATACTTCTGAAGGTTGTAGCAGTTGTCCACCAGCAGACAAATGGTTAAGCCAGCTTTCAAAACGGGGCATAGGCTTAGATAAGCTCGTTCCATTATCACTTCATGTTGATTACTGGAATTACATCGGCTGGCGAGACCCCTACTCTGCACCTGAATACACACAGCGCCAACGTGAAATCGGACAACGAAACAAACTACGCTCGATCTACACACCCCAAATGGTTTTTAATGGACGTGACTACCGAGGCTGGCGTCGCCAGAATGTGACTCAATTACTCAAAGAAGTGAACGCTTGGCCTGCGGGTGCAAATTTGTCTTTTAATTGGAGTGCGATAAGCAATAATGAATTAACCGCAACGGTGAAAGCTGAATTAACGGATAAGAATGTTTCGCCTTCTACAATGTATGTCGCGTTGTATGAGAACAACCTCACCAGCAATATCACCGCGGGTGAAAATGATGGTCGTTCCTTACATCACGACTATGTAGTGCGAAAGATGTTAGCTATCCCGGTTAAGGGTAAACAGAAAATTACTAAAGACATTAGCTTTCAATTAGAGCACGACTGGGATCAAAAAAATCTCGGAATGGCTGTTTTTGTTCAACAACATAGCGATGGCTCCGTGCTTCAAGCGTTGTCTGGTTCACTGAGCTGTCAGTCATAATTAGCAAACACTAATATCCTTTGATATCAGCTGTTTGCACTACAAACTGTCTAGGTGAATCAGCTTAATGTGTTAGTATTATGCATAATGCAACGTTTCTCGGACGTCCTCTATGCCACTTCGCCAAAAATTATTTTTCATCATCGGAATAATGGCGCTTGTCCCTTTATTGATTCTGCAGTTTGGTGTTGTAAGCAAAATAGAATCTGATCTAGAAAAACGCATTACGGCAGAACTTCATGCAAAGCTCAAAAGTATGGCCGATGAGCTTGATACCTTGGTTGATAGCCAAAAGTCACTGGCCGCCGGTTTAGCCGAAGCCCCCATTCTTCAATCGTTCAGTTCACTTTCTGCGGCAAATGTAGATTCAAGCTACGATGCACGAGCGCAATCACTACAAGAATACTTTACTAACTTTCAACGCAAAGTGACCACGATACAGGCGATGCGTTTTGTAGACGGGTCGGGTAAGACCTTAGTGAAAGTAAAAGAAGGACAGAGTGTAGAACCAGGATTATTAGATAAAGACAAAGGCCGCCTCTACGTCGCTGATCAATCCGCTCGACATTTTTTTAAGAATGCCATCAATGATGATGTCGATGTTTATATCTCTGATTTTGAATTAGGACAAGTTCAGGTGAACGCCGACTTTTGTCCATCAATGGTGCGTTATTCAGTGCCTATTCGTGATGAACTGTTTGATCTGCAAGGGATGTTAATCATCAATATGTGGGGAACACGCATTGATGAAACAGTCATGTCAGCCATGAGTGGGCTTAATGGCAAAGCCTATGTGGTGGAAGTAAATGAAAAGATAAAATCACGCGACGGGGTATATCTTTTTCATGAAGATAACAATCAACGCTTTGCAAACCAACTGGGTACAAACTTCCGTTTCTCTTCGGAGATAGGTGTTGATAATTGGAATACGATAAAGAATAAAAAAGAACCTGGTTATATGTTGCTTGATGATGGAAGAATGTATTTTTATTCCCAATACACACCATATAAAGATGGCCGATCAAGCTGGATGTTGGTAATTGAAACCGCCTACGATACGGTTTTTGAACCAGTAGAAAAACTACGCATGTCAATATGGTTGTTAGTGATTGTTTTGTTGTTACTGAGCTTACTCATCGCGCGGTGGGCAGCAGGCAAACTAGCCAAACCAGTGCAAGAACTTGCCACCACAATTAAGCATTATGCGGATGGTGATGAGACAGCCCGATATACAGATGGTGGTCGCAGTGATGAAGTTGGTATTGTTGGCCGAGCCTTTAATTACCTTTGTGGATCACTTGAACATACACGCAGCGAACGCGATAAAGCCGAAAGGGCAGCAAGACAATCAGATCGCTTGGCTGCAGTGGGACAAATGGCCGCAGGAATAGGACACGAAATTAATAATCCTTTGATGAACATTATGTCACTGGCACGTTTAGTAGAAGGCTCCGTTGGTGACAAAGATAAAGTAGAAATAGTTAAATCTGATCTTAATACTCTCCAGGAAGAAGGCGCACGTTGCGCAAGGATTGTACAAGGCATCCTTAAATTTGCACGTGCGAGTGAGCCTAAGTTTGAACAATTCATGCTCGATGTTTTATTAACCGACACCATTGAGTTGTTGCAGCATCGCGCAGATGCCGGACAAGTTAGCTTTGATGTGAAGCTTGAAAAAGGACTCTCAATACAAGGCGACCCTAATCAGTTACAACAAGTATTAGTAAATATCATTTTAAATGCGCTTCATGCTTCAAAGGAAGGTGGGGTGATTAGTGTTTCTCTGGTTTCAGATAATGAACATGCGGTCATTGATATTTCGGATCAAGGTGAAGGTATTGCAGAAGATGATATGTCGCACATCTTCAATCCATTCTTCTCAACAAAACCTGAGGGAGAAGGGACTGGTTTAGGATTGTCTGTCAGCTATGGCATCGTTAAAAAACATGATGGCGAAATTAGTTTGGAAAGTGAAGTCGGGCAGGGAACTTGCGTAAGAATCCGTTTGCCTTTTGATAACGTTCCGTCAAACTCGGGGGGAGGTTGATTTGGATTTGTCGAATATAAAAATGTTGTTTGTTGATGATGATCCCGTTACATGTAAGGTCATGCAAAGACAGTGCGAAAGTGCCGGCCTTGACATGCGTGTATTTCAATCACCGGTCGAATGCTTAGCTGAATTTTCTAAATCAGGTGCAGACGTTGTTGTGACCGATTTAAGAATGCCAGACATGAATGGCTTTGATTTGCTATCAAAAATGAGGGAGATCGATCATGAGGCCATTATTCTTGTGATGACAGGCCATTCCTCAGTAGAAAATGCAGTCGAAGCAATGAAACGTGGGGCGGCTGATTTTATTAAAAAACCTTTCGACTTTGACGAATTTACGTTAACCGTTCAACGAAGCATCGAATCGCAACAACTTAAAAAAGAAAACCGTTTACTTAAAAAACGCCTACGTCGTTCAGGGAACCGTTTTGGCATGATCGGTGACAGCCCGGTGATGCGTTCTTTATTTAACTCAATTGAAAAAGTGGCCGAAGTAAGTTGTAACGTTATTATCACTGGCGATTCAGGCACGGGCAAAGAACTGGTTGCTCATGCACTGCATGATTACAGCCCGCGTAAAGACGCACCTTTTGTTGTGATCGATTGTGGTGCCTTAACAGAAACATTACTTGAATCCGAATTGTTTGGTCATGAGAAAGGTGCTTTTACTGGCGCCAATCAACGTAAACAAGGTTTAATGGAACAAGCGAGTGGCGGTACACTTTTCTTTGATGAAGTGTGTAATATTTCAGATGCCATGCAAATGAAATTAATGCGTGCTATCGAAGATCAACATGTCACGCGTGTTGGCGGAACGCAATCAAAGCCGATTGATTTAAGAATTGTTGCGGCAACGAATAGAAACTTAGAGCAACTTGTTGAAGAAGGGACCTTCCGACACGATTTCTATCATCGCCTGAACGTCGTCAATATAAAAGTACCTTCATTAGAGCAACGTCGCGAAGATATTCCATCCTTTGTTGAACACTTTGTAGAAGAGTTTAGTACTCGCTACGACAGGCAGGTAAAAGGATTTGATTCAGCGTCAATGCGGCGCCTTTATGATGCGCCATGGTCGGGCAACATTCGTGAATTGCGTAATGTTGTGGAGCGTTGTGTGATTTTAGCTGAGAGTTCAGTGCTAACTTGGTCGTATGACGTCAGCGAGACAGATGGTGAACCGACATTCAATGAAGATTTATTTTCAGGTTCCAACTTTGTTAGTTTAGAAGAGCTTGAACAGGCATACATCAACCATGTTTTGGCGCATTCCGATGGCAAAAAGACCCGTGCGGCACAAATTCTTGGCATTGATAAGACAACACTGTGGCGTAAGTTAAAACGTATCACCACAGATGATGAAAAATCATTGTAAATTACAATGTGAACACCATAAATGGTGCGATATGCACTGCTTTTTGCACCCCATTTGGCTTATAATAGACTGCTAATATTATTGTAAGCATATGAAAAATATAGAAAAAATGGCTTTTTATTAATATTTGTTCTAGTCACTAGTAATCGAGCTTGGATGAGTGTTAAATCAGTAGTGCGCAAACGACAATATTGTTGATTTGAGATTATAATAAATAGAGAGGAGAAGTAGATAATGAACATTAAAAGTACTTTGATGCTGGCGGCAGCTGGCGTATTAGCAGTTACTTTGACAGGTTGTGCTTCTGGTGGTGCTGACAACCGCGCGCCAGCTAAGAACGGCTACAAAGCTCAAAAAGTTGTTTACCACATGAATGACATCAACTGGGGTTACCGTGGTTTACGTAACATGAAGAACCACTTGAACGCACTAGGTGATAAGAACCTACAAGCAGTCATGGTTTTCCATAGCTCAGGTGGCTTCATTGTTGTAGATGGCAAGAAAGACAAAAAAGGTCATGCTTTTGGCGATCAAATCCAAGAACTTGCTAACCGCGGTGTTAAATTCGCATTATGTGCAAACACAGTACGTGGTAAGAAGATCCCTAAAGATAAGATCAACTTGAATGCTGAAATCGTTCCTTCTGGCGTTGCCGAAGTAGCTGAATTACAGTACAAAGGCTACGTTTACGTTAAGCCTTAAATAATACCTCCCAAGGTATGAGAAAGCCGGGCATTGCCCGGCTTTTTTTTGCCTGGCGAAAATAGCTCTTTTGAGTACTAAACAGCCACTAAGTAACTAAATACTAAGTAAATCAACAATAAGTCGATAATAAGACCTAGATAAGTTGTAGTTATCAAATGAGTTATGTATAGTGCCGTCCACTGATGCGGGGTGGAGCAGTCTGGCAGCTCGTCGGGCTCATAACCCGAAGGTCGTAGGTTCGAATCCTGCCCCCGCTACCAAACATCAAAAAGCCTCCTTTTGGAGGCTTTTTTCGTTTAGGGCAGGGTTCGAACCTACGACAATTAAAAGGCCGGTTCGACAAGCACTGGAAGTGCGAAGAATGATGGCGTAGCCCGAATAATCCTGCCCCCGCTACCAAATACAAAAAGCTCCCTATATGGGAGCATTTTTTCGTTTAAGACAGGGTTTGCACCTAGAATCCTTTCAAGCTCTATTAGGTGTACCTGCGTTTCAGGCAACAAGCATCTGAGGTGAGCAGAGCGAGCAAAGTAAGCTACTAGCAGCGTAAGCGACTAGAACGCCGGTGCGAAGTTACAGCGCCTTCGAGAAAGTGAAGGTATAACCCGAATAATCCTCTCTCGTTACCAAACACAAAAGTCTCCTTTATGGAGGCTTTTTCATTTTTGTTAAGTTTTATTCTCAAGAAACAAGCATAGTTACCGCAAACTTACCTAGATTTAGTTAATATACGTATATTTGTGCTGACAGAACAAAATCTTGAATATGCTGGGTGTTTAAAAGCAAATATTGGTTTTACGAAGTCTTTTTTACAATTGCGGCTGGATTTAGGTAACAAGGTTAATAAGGAACAAATATAAAGTGGTGAAGGCAAAATAGTACGCCTACACATACTTAGCCTGTTAGCGTATGCCGCTTATATTTATATGTGGAATAATGCACTTGATACGGTTAAATCTTAGAGGTAGTAAATGAAAATCTTAATTCTTGGTGGAGATGGTTTTTGCGGTTGGCCATCAGCTCTCCATTTATCAAATGTTGGTCATGATGTGGTTATCATAGATAATTTATCTAGACGTAACATCGATATTGAATTAGAAGTTGAATCACTTACTCCAATTTATTCTATGGAGACTCGATTAAAAGCATGGAAAGAAATTACAGGTAAGGAAATTGGTTATTATAATATTAATGTAGCTCATCAGTATCAACGTGTTCTTGATGTTATTAAAACTTTTAAGCCTGATACCATTATTCATTTTGCAGAACAACGCGCAGCACCTTATTCAATGAAAGGGCCAAAACAGAAGCTCTACACTGTAGATAATAATTTGAGCGCAACACATAATGTATTGTGCGCAATAGTTGAATCAGGTCTAGATGTCCACCTAGTTCATTTAGGTTCTATGGGGGTATATGGTTATACCACCGCGGGCATGAAAATTCCGGAGGGATATTTAAAGGTTCTAGTTCCATCAGAATCGGGGCATATAGAAAAAGAGATTTTATATCCGTCAAATCCGGGCAGTATCTATCATATGACTAAAACTCAGGATCAATTATTTTTCCAATTTTATAATAGTAATGATGCTGTGCGAATTACTGACTTACATCAGGGTGTTGTTTGGGGGTCGCTAACACCAGAAACGGAAATGGGCGAGCGGTTAATTAATCGGTTTGATTATGATGGCGACTATGGGACGGTATTGAACCGTTTCCTGATTCAGGCGGCATTAGAGTATCCATTAACAGTTCATGGTACGGGCGGGCAGACACGCGCGTTTATACATATGAGAGATACGGTTAAATGCATAAAGCTGGCCGTAGAAAACCCTCCTGTAAAAGGTGAGCCGGTGCGAATTCTAAATCAAATGACAGAAACGCATCGTGTGCGAGATTTAGCAAAAATTGTTTCTGATATGACAGGTGTCCCGATACAAAATGTAAAGAACCCTCGCAAAGAAGCTGCAGAGAATGAAATGGATGTCGAAAATGAGGGGTTTATCGACCTAGGATTAAATCCGATTACACTTGAAAATGGTTTGTTAGATGAGATTCATGGTATTGCTAAGAAATATGCTAATAGATGTGACCGCAGTAAGATTCCATGTGTGTCGTACTGGACTAACGACAATGAGCCATAAAATAGCTAAATATAATAATATATTTTAGATAATGAGGTTAGTGATTTGTCTTCACTTAATAATGCTTTGCTATGGTTATGAAATTAAAAACAATTTCAAAAAAAATAATAAATAATAATCGAGTTCTGAGTATTATTGACCAAGGTTTTGTTAGCGCTTCGAATTTTATAATCGCCATCCTAGTAGCTCGTTTTTTAGGGTTAGAAGTATTGGGAAGCTATATTATTATATTTGGCGGTATAGTGTTAATGCTAAGGTTGCATGCCTCGATAATTTGCATGCCAATGGTTACGTCCCCTATAACAATAGATGGCTTTATAAAAGAAAAAAAATACTTGGTATTCCAGTTGTGTTTTATATTGCTGCAGCTATTTATATCGCCATTAATGCTTTATGTCTTTTTATTATTGTTACTTAAGCAGGATCCTGAGCTAAGCCTTTTTGTGTCATATATGTTAGCTATGGTGGGGATTTTAACGCAGGAATTTGTGCGGAGACATATGATTTCATCTGGGCGACTTTTTATGGCCGCATTATTCAGTTTTACATATGTGCTGATAGTGATGTTTGTAGTGCTGGTAATTCCTCAAGATCAGATAAGCCTAGATACTTTCTTCTATACATTTGCAGTAGCAGGAGTGCCTGCCATTGTTTTTTACTTAAAACTCTCAATAAAACTAAATTCATATGATTTTAAGAAAGCATTCTCAGAACTGTTTTCACACATTAAAAATTCAATTTCACTGATATCAAATAATATGTTGCAGTGGTGTTCAGGTCAATATATCCATTATATTTTATTTATATTTTTAGGGCCTGTTTCAGTAGGTTTGATCGCAGCAGTTAGAAATATATTTGGGCCCATAAATATCCTGCTGTTGAGTCTTGAAGGGTTTTTACCAAAGAAATTCACCTCTGCATACAAGGTGGATGATAGTGAAGGCTTGTATAAAGAGGTTTTGTTTGAGTTGAAGTTGGCAGTGCTTGGTTTTGTTGTGCTAGGGTTATTTTTACAATTCTCTGGTATGTATATTTTTCAATTAATGTATGACATATCGTCTGAAGATGCGTATCCGGTTATGATGTTGTTCTTATTTATCTATACGGCAGCTTTTTTATGGCGAATTGTGATGATTTCACTTCGTGTAATTGGTAAAATTAGGATTCTAGGTGCGGTCAGCATAATATCGCTATTAACTTTAGTTGTTTCGTCATTGATACTAATTCCAATATATGGTGTTTTGGGTGGGGTTTCATCAATGTTACTCAGTGAAATATTGGTTTTTATAGTATTAGTCGTGGCTTTACGGCACCACTGCCATAAAGCATCAAAGTGACTTATGGTGAAAGCATGAAAAAAGTATTATTTATAGTGATTCTATTTTTCCCATCCTTCATAAAGGTTATGGTGTTACGAATGATGGGGTTTGAAATTGGCGAAGGTGTTTATATAGGTTTTAGTTATATCGAGGCTGACTCGATATCCATTGGAGATAATGCATCAATTGGTGGATTTAACGTCATTAAAGGACTAAAGGAATTCCACCTAGGTGACTCGTCTACTATTGGTAAACTAAATGTCATAACAGCGAATAAGTATTTTAGAAATATTTATACAAGCGCCGGAGTATTTTTCGTGGGGAATAACTCCGCAATAACAATGAGGCACTATATTGATGTCCAAGAGCGGATTATTATAGGTGATAAATCATTAATTGCTGGAATTGGAACATTTATATTTACTCATCAAAAAGGTACAACAGACCTTAATGAGGCAAAAGAAATTCAGATTGGCAATAAAGTTTATGTAGGCGCGGCATGCTTAATATTACCTGGTACAGAAATTCATGACAATTGCATTATTGGTGCAGGTTCTACATTAGTAGGAAAGTACAATAATGAATTCAGCTTGGTAACCGGTGATAAGGCAAGATTTAAGAAAACACTAAGCAGTGAACATCCTTATTTCTCTAATGAAGATCCGGCTGGGCCGAATTAATCTGTCAAGCAAAAGGGCATTAATGTTTTTATGTCGAGGTTAGTCATTGGATAACGTGAGCGTAGAATGAGAATGTTATGTTGCACTTAGTGTTGATATTTGTATGGGTAATTATTTTCTTGTTTTCTGTGGTTGGTAGCTTTGCCAGCCAGACGTCCTTGGTTTTTTTTCTTTTCATAGTGTTGTCATGTCAATTGTTTTTGTTATGGGCCTCGGCAACAAAAAAACATGTATATAATTTTTCACCAATACATGTTTTTATTTTTATGGCGTACTTGTTTTTTACTGCGATGCCTGCACTTTCCATTTTCCTAGACTATCATTTCGTCCTACGTGCATCTGAAGTGCATGGTGTCGTAAAATTGCTAATGACCAATTTTTGGGCAGTATATGCATTTTCTTTTAGCTATTTTTTCATGATAGGTAGAAGCCAATTGGCTTATGTATCACAAAATACTGATCATAATAGTCGGGTTGAAACACGTAGAAATATAGCATGGGCCATCGGGGCTGGAGCTGTTGGGATAGTATCATTTCTAGTTATATATACGAAAATTGGTTCGTTTGATGATTTAAGGTATGAGCAGATTGGAGTTGCACTCCGAGGTCAAGGTTGGTTGCTAAGGCTTGCTGAGTTGTTAGCGGTTGGTGGTGCACTGTTAGTAGTGAGTGCTTTTAGGATGAAGAAAAATAAGCTAATGATTGTTGGTGTATCGATGCTGCTATTTTATGCGTTTCTTAGGTACCCATTTCAGAATAGAGAGAATGTTATAAAGTATTTTGTAATGGTTGTCTTTATGTATTTTTATTCAAGTAACTTAAAAATAAGTAAGGCAAAGACATTGTTGGCTGTATTAGCATCAGTTACGATTTTATTCTTACTTCCAATATTTTCGCTATTGCGTGGAGGAGAGGTTTTAGGATCCAGTTACTCTTTAACGTATATCGATTTTTTATTTAGAGATTTTAATTTTGCCGAAGTGGCTGCTGCTCTTTATGCTAGAGACGAGCTATCTGGATTCTTCGGTATTGGAGATGGTATTATAAATATTATTTCTAGTTTAATACCTAGAGAGTTATATCCTGATAAACCATATCCATTGGCAGTAATTATCACATCATATGTTACGGCTGTTTCTAATTATGATGTAAGTGATCCATACTTCTCATATGGGACAGGCTTTATGGGGACGATGTATGCAATGGGAGGCGTTATATGGGTTGTAGCTTTCGCATTAATATTGGGAGCAGCATCTGGATGGGGTATGAGGATCTTTAGAGAAAGATGTAGTTCTGGTTGTAAAGTGGAATATAAAATTCTGGTTGGTTTAGTAATGTATTATTTGGTTATATCAATTCATAAATTAGATCTTGCAAATATACTCACAGCTGCAGTACTACCTATTTGTTTCTTAGGGTTAATGCTTACTATAGGGCGTATTAATTTTAGGAAGGCTCCTTGATTACTAATCGAGTTTTATATGTTTCACCTGTGTATAAGCCCGCAATTGGCGGAGGTGTTGTATATATTGAAATGCTTGCAAAATATTGTGTATCTTCAGGGCAGGTTGAAAAATTTACAATATTGACAGAGAAATTCCCTTCCATGCCTGCTGCTGAGTGCGATGAATCTGGTTCGGTCGAAATACGAAGACTTTTCCCTTTTCGAGCAGGAAAGAGTCTTCGTTCAATGTCGAGTTATATTGCGTATCTGATTCAGAATTTTCAGTATCTTTTTATACCTTTTATATTATATAAGCAGTCGAAAGATGTTTTTATTGTACATTCATCTCTTCACAATAATATCAATGTTTTACCTGTTGTTTTGTATTTTATTAGATTGTTTATGCCGCATATTAAATGTGTGGTTGATATTAGAGATCCAAAATTACCAGTAAAAAGCTACTGGCAATTAAGAACATATCATTTGATATTGAGTTGTTCAGAAAACATTACTTCAAAGTTGAAGAAAAAATCAAATTTTGGCGACCGTGTTCTTCAAATACCAATCCCTGTAGAAAATTTTACCCCGACAAAAACCCAAATCGACGATGTTCAGTCTTGTTATGGAGCATTAGGCCTTAAATATATCTTCTTAGGTAGCGGTTCAAGCGTGGAAAAAGGCGTCGTTTCAGCTATGGGTGTCATGCAAGAGCTTCGCTCTAGGGGGCATGCTGTTTCCATATTAATTGCTGGCAAGCAACGATATTGGGACTCCCAGATGGAGCAGGCTAAAAAGGAAGGTTGGTTGATATATTTAGATCAGATACCTCATTCTGATGTAATTATACTTGCCGCTGGGGCTTGGGTTGACCTTAATTTATCTACAGTCGACAGCCTTCCTAGGCACTCACTAGAGGTGCTAGTTGCAGGAGGAAAGGCATTACTACCGGATAATGTTCCTGAATTTACGCGGTGGTGTCCAGATTCAGTGGCCAGAAGGTCTGATGTGGTTATGCTTGCAAATCAAATTGAAATTATTGGAGATGCCATTGGTGTTCATTGTGAATACCCATCGAACGAACATTTTCCTGATGCGGCCTTCAAAAAAATCGATGTTATTTTTAATTCTGACTTGATCTAATGATATGCTTCACACTACTTTGAAAGTTATTACTGAATAGTCAGCGCTGAGGTGTATTGGGAAAGGTAGTCATGAGGGATGTCGTACGGAAATGCGTAAAGGCGCTTAAACTAATAGGTGCATCAAAATGGCGTGTTGGATTAATGCATGGAGTTGGTGCAGCAATAGAGCATAAGGGTTTCCTTAAAGGCTTGGATTGTCAATTTGTTGTCGACGTTGGCGCGAATTGTGGACAATTTACTTTAGCCGCACGGGTATTATGTGACACTGCAAAAATTCATTCATTTGAGCCATTAAGCGAACCGGCTGAAACGTTTAAAACACTATTTGATAGTGACGATTGTGTCACACTTCATCAGGTTGCTTTAGGTGTGACGCGTGAAAAAAAAATAATGCATATTTCCAAGAGCATTGATTCATCATCATTGTTTCCTATTAGCGATCTTCAGGAAGAATTGTTTCCGGGGACATCAGAAGTGGGTGAAACATCAGTTACCGTTGTACCATTGCATGAATTACTACAACCTAATGAAATTGTTAAACCTGCTCTTCTGAAGATAGATGTGCAAGGCTATGAGTTAGAAGTCCTTCGTGGATGTGACGACATGTTGAGTAATTTTGCACACGTGTATGTTGAATGTTCATTTGTAGAACTTTATGAAGGGCAGCCATTAGCACGTGATATTATTGACTTTCTGCAGCAACGAAATTTCTTTATGCGTGGCGTGTATAACATGTCATACGATAGACTTGGTCATGCTGTCCAAGCAGATTTTCACTTTTCGAATAGTGAAAATATGGATGCGAGTTATTGAAGGTTCTAATTTATAGTTTGAACTATGCTCCAGAGTTGACGGGAGTTGGTAAATACTCTGGGGAATTAGCTGACTGGCTTTCTGAGCATAACCACGAAGTTCGCGTCGTCGCGTCTCCTCCATACTATCCAGACTGGTCTGTAGATGATGGTTATAATCCTTGGGCGTATAAAAAAGAGCAGGATTCATTGTCTTTAGTGATGCGTTGTCCATTATGGGTTCCTAAAAGCCCAAATGGGATCAAACGGATATTGCATCTTATTAGTTTTGCGGTAACAAGCTTTCCCATAATGCTCGCTTGGTCTTTTTGGAAGGCAGATGTTGTTATTGTTATTGAACCGCCACTGTTTTGTTCTCCAGCAGCGTTGATGTCAGGTTTCCTAGGGAATTCAAAAACGATTTTGCATGTGCAAGACTTTGAAGTTGATGCTGCCTTTGATTTAGGTTTAGTTAAGGGTGTGTGGCTGAAAAATTTTATTCAATGGGGTGAGCAATGGTTGTATCGTCATTTCGACCGCGTAACAACAATATCAAGCAATATGCTTTTACTGCTTGGAAAGAAAGGTGTTTCAGAGTCAAATAGATTTTTATTTCCTAACTGGGTTAATACGCAAAGAATATTTCCAACGAATACAAAAAGTTCATTCAGAGCTGATCTATGCATAGATAGTAATAAAATAGTTGCTCTTTATTCAGGTAACATGGGAGAAAAACAAGGGCTTGATATTATTATAGATGCAGCATCTTTGCTAAAATCAAATTCGGAAATAGTCTTTGTCATGTGCGGAAGTGGCGCCGCATATAATCGTTTAAAGGAAATAGGAATAGAATTGACGAATATTTATTGGTTGCCACTGCAACCAATTGAACGACTGAATGAATTACTCAATATTGCAGATATCCACTTATTACCACAGCGAAAAGATGTTGCTGATTTAGTCATGCCTTCAAAGTTAACGGGTATGCTTGCAAGTGGGAAACCGGTGCTCGCGACAGCTGAATCAGACACGGAAATATGGGAAATGGTAAAAGAGTGCGGGATCACGACAGTGAGTTCTGGAGACACATCATCATTTGCTGAAGCTATTGTTTCTTTAGCGAGCGATCGGGAATTACGTAGTCGATTAGGCGCTGCTGCTAGGAAGTATGCAGAAAAATATCTTGACCAAGAGATTGTATTATCGAACTTTGAACAAGAACTAATTTCACTATTAAAGAAAGAAAACACATAATGTTTGTATTTTGCATACTTTAGAATACATCTAATGCGATATAGCCTAATAGTGATATTCACTTTAAATTCATCCCCTATCTTGCTGATTTATAGCTGCAAACCTTTATCTGATCTTATGCTTAATTAGCCCTCGTTATACCTGCTCAACACGCTGAGAGGTATATGTAGGCTATTTCTTACAAATTAATTCATTGACTAGTAAGAATGTATTGGTCAGAATTCATCCTAATAATAAGAATTAATACAATATTAGAAAAATCTATATTGTTGGGGATTTACCGCGCTAATCACTACGACGTCATCCATTACACCTCAAGCGGTGTATCATGGTGAAGTTGTGGCGTTTTTTGCGTGTCCTGTAGATTTAATAAATTGCAGTGCAATGCGCTGAAGTTAAATAAAGATAATACCTTCGCAAAGAAGGGGAGAAGAGAGCACCATGAAACTCAACTTTAAATCAGCCGCATTATTTGTTGCATTTATTTCAAGCTCTAATGCTTATGCAGCGAGTTTAACCATCAATGCAGATGGTACCGGAAATGGTCTTTCACGAGTGTATGACAGCATGCAAGTTGAGGTAGGTTCATGCGGTTCTTCAGGTTGTACGGCAAGCTTAGCAACATTACCAGCTGGTGATTATAGCATTGTTGCGTTCCCTGTTGAAGATGAAGTCGCCGTTGGATATAGCACATGTCCTGGCGTTGCATTGGGTAACCGTTGTGACATTAGCTTGTCGGCTGATGAAACTGTAACAGCAACTTTTGCTGTGCGTAGTAATTTCCAAGTCTATGACCAAGATTCTGATGGCATTGATGATGGAACAGAGTTGGCGTTAGGTGCTAACCCTTTCGTTGCTGATCCTTACGTCGATACTGATTCAGACGGACTCTACGATATTATTGAAAACAACATCACACATACATCAACAACTGTTAGTGATGCGACTACCTGTACTGGCACTTCACCTGGAGCCGCTGACTTAACTGGCCAATGGGATGTGCGTATCATCCCATTTGAAAACACAACTACTCATACGTTGGCGGATACGATAGACAGTACACAAGAATATTTAGCAGCCTTCTCTATTTGTCATACTGTAGAAAATGGCTTACAAATTTATTTTGAAGATCGTTTCGCTACAGGTATTAGTTTTGATGGTACTACCTTAGCCGCTACCTTTTCTGATAGTGGTGGAGACACAATATTAAACGCAACCTATTTTTCAGGGATTGGGCTGTACAGCAAAGGGCGTTTCGAGGATCTTAATTTTACTGACGAAGGCACACCAGGTGCATTGTTACGTGCTGACCGTCGTATGGAAAAAGCTGACCTAAGTAATTTCACTGCTGCAAATCTATCGGGGGTGGTAGGTCTTCAGGCGACAGCATTTGATCAAGCTACGGATCAAGTTCTTGATAGAGCATACAACCCAGGAAGCTACGGCGTTGAATTTCGTGCTATTGGCACTGGTGTACTTACCGTCGATGTATATGATGAGGTTGCAGCGCGCGGTTATTTTGTGCCGTCTGTGGGTACTTTTTTTCTGGCCTCACGTTATGTTGACGATACTGGTCTTGATCTAGATAGCGATGGCTCATTTGATGATCAAGAATTGCTAAATAAAAGAGAGACCCTTACCTATGTTGAGGCGCCAGTTGCTGGTGTGGGTGGTTTATCACGAGGCGTATTCACTGAAGAATTATTCCAAGATTTTAATTCAGATTTTGTTGTAGACGGTGGGCCTATTGAAGAAAATGAGTTTGACCTTTATGGCAAAGGCGTTTCACCTAGTCTGCGCAGTTTAACCCTCAATATTGAAAAAACTGATGGCTCGACTGTAGTAAGAAGCCGCATTTCACTTTCAAACGCTCTTTTATCTGCTGAAACGGTCACGCTCAGTGGTGGAAATATTCCAGGCGATTATGTACTTGTCGATAATACCGATGGTAATCCTGCAACCGATACTGATTCAGTGCTTGGGATACGTAATTTAGTAACGGGCTTTAGAGATGGTGAGAAGGTCGGTGTTCACCCGAGTCAAGAACTTAATGGTACATTTTTAGTCGCAAAAGCTGAAGAAACAGGCGCAGGCAATAGATTTAATTCAGGTAGTTATACACTTAAATTTACTGGACCAGGACTCTCTACGCCAGCGGATGACATAATAGTTAGTCATACCAATCATAATGCAACGCCACTCCCATATGTGACAAACATTAGATTAAATAATGTAACACTGCAGATTGATAATTTTAATACAAGACTCATTAACTCCGATGTAAGCCATACTCTCAGTTGGAATGATGGTGGTCCTAGTGGTCTTAGTGGAAGTACCGGTGCGAGTTTGTATCGTATTCGTATTAGAAACGATGGTCGCGATACAGATGCAGAACTAGGTCTTGATGTAGATCAACTTGAAATTTATAGCTTTGCAGCTACCGACTGCTCTGGCGGTGCATGTAGTATCGTCATTCCTCAGCATACATTTGATCTTGATCGTACATACACAATAGACATAACCGCATTTGATAGTGCTGATAGCAGCAATCGTTCCTTTGCACGGAACCGGTACGTTAGTGCGGCAAGCGTAACCTCGGGTTGTAGTAATAACACAAATAATCAAGGGCGCGTAACCAACGGTTCTCCTTGTGCTGAGTACTATAAAGTAGCTAACCCGCGTCAGTTTGGAGGGGCAGGTGATACAAGTACATCGCTTGATTATGCGGTAAATAGACCAGCGGGCACACCAAAAGCATTGGTTGTATTGTTTGCTGGCGGAAAGGGTGCAGCCGGTGTGGTTGGTAGTAACTCTACGAACGTTACAAAAAGAATTGGTGGAAACTTCCTCGTACGCAGCGCAAATATGTTTGCTGATGCCGGTTACCTTACGCTTACTCTGGATCGACCCTCTGATGAAACGACAGACATCAGTTCAGAGTTTGATACTTACCGTATCTCGCCACGTCATGCTCATGATATCGCCTTGGCTATCCGTGAAGTAAACACCGAAAACCTGAATGTATTTCTCGTGGGTACTAGTCGGGGTGCAATTTCAGTTGTAAACCAGTACGCACTGGGTACAGGTATCAGCCTTTCAGTGCCGGTTAACACTGCGGCAGCGGCAGGAACCGCTCAAGGTGGATTCCCTGTTGGTTTTGGTACTAACCCAGGTGATGTTTCATACCCAGAAGGTGTGACGGTTCCTGTTCATTACTTGGAGAATCCAGATGAAACATGCGTGGTGACAGCGCCCACAACCCCAGGCGATACAACGATGTTTGATCGTTTTACGGGTTTGGATACTGGAATCTACGGTAGTATTGCGACAACTAACTTATTCGATTCTGTTTCTACAATAAGCAATGGTGTATTGCCACTGGGTAATGATTGTGCAGCATTTCATTACCATGGCTTTATTGGTTCGGAATCAACAGCTGCTGATACAACAACAGCTTGGTTGGACGGTATTGTGGCTGCGCTTGGTACTAACAACGCGCCAAGGGTGCTTCCAGTGCGTCGATTAGCATTACCAAGCGTTAGTACAGCAATAAATACTAGTAGCTTTAACACTTTTGATCTTGATGGCGATGCAATCAGTTTTGAACTTGCACACAACACATCAAGTCGTGGCGGTTCTGTAAGCATTGCAGGTTCAACAATTACTTACACACCACCAGCATCAAACAACATTACCGATGGCTTTGTGGTTATCGCAGTTGATGGTAACGGCGGTCGTACCAGTATGTTGGTGACTATCGATGTGTCAGACGATGCAGATACAAATGGTTTGCCTGACTCAATTTATCCAGGCGCAGATGCTACTTCAGATGATGACAATGATGGCTTAACGCTACTTGAAGAATATCAAGCAGGTACAAATCCAACAGCGGGTGGTGGTGATACAGATGGTGATGGTCTGAATGATAAATATGAGTTAGACAATTCATTAGACCCAACAAGCGCCAACGGTAATGACGGTGCAAGTGCTGATCCGGATAACGATGGCTTCACTAATGTTGAAGAAGCGACTGCGGGTAGTTTGGCTCTTGATTCAACATCAAACCCCGGTTTCATTCAGTTCGCAGGACCTATCGTTGATGATGAAGCCATTGGCACATCAGCAATGGTTGTTACGCGTACTGGTGGTAGTGTCGGCGCTGTTTCGGTTAACTGTTTTACAAACGACAGCGCTGTCGCTACGACTGCAACGAGTGTTGATGACTATACCAGTCTGGGCGCAGGCACGTTACTTAACTGGGCAGACAATGATGCCACCAGCAAAGACTGTGACATCACGATTATCGATGATGCAGATGTAGAAACTAACGAAGACATCCAAGTTGACTTAAGTAGCCCAAGCGGTGGTGCAAAGTTAGGGGCCGTCAACAGCACACTATTGACGATTACGGATAACGATGTTGCCGCGCCTACAGTAGCGATAAATGACTTTAACGGCGACGTAAAATCAGACATCCCACTTTACCGCAGTGACAATGGTGGCGTCCGCATTTGGGAAATGAACGGCGGCAACATTACTGCCAATACTTATGCGGGCGCACTGGGCACTAACTTCCAGATACAAGGCTTTGCAGATACCAACGCAGATGGCAATGCCGATGTCATTTGGTTTGACGCCAACACCGGTGCGGTGCGTATTTGGTTAATGAACGGCGGCACGGTAACGAGTGATATAGGCGTTGGTAGTTTAGCCAACCCATGGGTACCGGTTGAGATAGGTGACTTTAATAATGATAACCAAGCAGACATTTTGTGGCATCGCCCGGATACAGGTGATGTACGTATATGGTTACTCGACAACGGTACGTTGCAGTCGAATAACTACATCAGTGCCTTACCCACGAGTTGGGAGATACGCGGCTTAGCTGACGTTAACAACGATGGCCAACAAGACATTGTTTGGCGCAACGCGAACAACTCTGACATACGTATTTGGCAAATGAGTGGGGCGACATTAACTGCTAATGGTTATGTGGGTGGTTTTGCTAACACTGACTGGACGACGAGTGGTTTAGGCGACTTTAATAACGATGGCAATGACGACATCTTGTTTACCAACACCAACAATGGCGCTGTGCGTATTTGGGAAATGAACGGTGTGACGCGCCAAGCAGACCGGTTTGTATCTGTGTTCCCAACAGCATGGAAAGTACAAAACATCGGTGATTATAACAACGATGGTACAGATGACATCTTGTGGCAACACAGCACAAATGGTGGCATGCGACTTTGGCCAATGGCGAACAGTAATCTCACCGCGAATACCTTTATTGGTACTTATAATGACACTGACTGGAAGTTAAAGGGCCATGGCGATTATGACGGTGGCGGCACGACCGACATTCTTTGGCAAAACCCAACCACCGGTTCGGTTCGGATGTGGCTCATGGATGGTGACACGGTCACGGGCAATTTGTTTGTTGGGTTGATATCAACGTATATCGCGCAGCCATAAAGTACACAAAAATGCTTCTTTAATCGTTAGTCAAAGATACCGCCTTTATAGGCGGTATCTTTTTATTTATTAAAGATGGCTATGTAAGCCTTTTCTTACAGAAAGCCTGTTTTCATCATGTTATTGTTTATTTAATAATAAACCACTGCCTTTTATAATTCGAAGAATGAAGAAGATAAAAAATTAGATTTGATAGAAAGTTGAATGATAGGGAAATTAATAATCATGAAAGTCTCAGTTTGTAGCGTAGCAAGAAAAATAGATTCAACGTTGTTTCATACTTCTTCTTTGTTTTTATTTGCGGTCACTTTAGTGTTGATCCTATTTAATAGTAACGCTTCTGCCACAAGCATTCGCTCGGTTGGCTTGGGCGAGCTGTACGAACAGGCAGAGCTTATCTTTCATGGCCGCTGCATTAAAAATTGGTCAGAACGTGACGCACAACTTAATCGAATTGTCACCATGACGACCTTTGAGCTTATCGAAAGCATTAAAGGAAGTGCTAAACCTTTACGTACAATAAAACAAATTGGAGGGAGCCTGCCTGGCAATTTAACTTACAAAGTACAAGGTGTACCTACCTTTAAGGTTGGCGAAGAGTATATTATTTTCTTGCCGAAAAAATCCAAACTTGGTTTTTCTAGTCCTGTTGCTTTGTCGCAAGGAAAATTCAGTATTTTAAACAGTGTTGCGGGCAAAGAAGTAAGCAATGGCCGTGTCTTTACGGACATGCTGCAGCAAGTACCCGATCAAAAACTTACTATCAAAGCAATGCAGATGAAACACAGCGCGTTGCCTCAAAACAATGATAACAAAGCATCTCGCATGGAACTGAATAGCTTTAAAGACATGATACGTACACTTGGTCAAAGTAACAGTTCCTCCCAGGCAACGCCGGGAGCAACTAAAAAATGAAAAAGATAATCAGTGCGTTGGTACTGACTGTTGGTATGGTGTTCTCAGCGATTGTATCTGCCGGTGGGCCATTACAAGTTAACAACAGTAATCAACCGATTGTCTACCCCGCCGGCGGCGCCAACATTACCCTTAATTATGATCAAGGTCCGCTCGGTTCACGCACCAATGCGCAAGCAGATGCATTACTCAACACCGCGCTTTCACTCTGGAATAATGTCGCCACGAGCACATTGACATTGAGTCAGGGGACTGATTTACCCGGCGATGTGACGCTTACTAACAGTTTCAATTTAGAAGATAATTACAACGATGGAATAAACCCTATTGTTTACGACAATGATGGCACTATTACGGATGCTATTTTTGGTGTGGGAGCAAAAAATTTCGTGTTGGGCTTTGCCGGCTCTGCGCATAACGGCACGCAATATACGGAAGGGGACGCAGTGATCAATGGCTTTATCTCCATTTCAAATGCTGAATTGACGAATGTTCTCACCCATGAGATTGGCCATTTTTTTGGTTTGGATCATACTCAACTTGATAACACACAAGGTCTATCACGCTCGAATTATCCTATGATGTATCCCATTGCTTTTCGAACAAATTCCGGTTTACATAATGATGATGTCGCGGCTGTGAGTGCTTTGTATCCCTCTGCGAGTTTCAATACTACCTATGGCACACTTACTGGTAGTTTTCATCAGGCCGATGGGACACCGATCCGTGGAGCTAACATATGGGCCAAGAAGGCATTTAGCCCATCTTTCGGGCAAGTGTTCAGTACTGTATCAGATTACCTAAAAACAAACAGTGGTGACTTCACCTTAACTTTACCACCCGCCACCTATGAAATTTATGCTGAATCCATACAATCGGATTTTAATGAGGGCTCAAGTGTTGGCCCTTATGCTGAAACACCCACTGATATCTCTTTTCAAGCGCCGCATCCGATATCAACCATTCAATATGGCAGTACAGAATTTACGACTTATCAACGAGTTACTGTCACCGCGGGTAATTCCATTAATATCGATTTTAATCAAAATGGTGTTATCGATACGGACGGAGATGGCATTAATATAGGTAGGGATAGATGCCGAAACGGTGAAACAGGTTGGACCTCTAACGCCACTACCGACTACGACAGTGACGGATGTCGCGATGCAACTGAAGATCTAGATGATGATAATGATGGTGTCATTGATGAGAACGATAGCTGCCCATTAGGGGAACTTCTTTGGCTTCGCTCAACCAGCACTGATACTGACAATGATGGTTGTCGCGATGCAACAGAAGATCTGGATGACGACAACGATGGTCTCAGTGATGTCTTTGAAATTAACGGTGGCCTTGATCCTTATGATGCACTAGGTGATAACGGTCCGAGTGGAGATCCTGATGGCGATGGTTTTACTAACTTGGAAGAATTCACGGCAGGGAGCTACCCAGGAAGCTATGTAGATGTTGGTAGTGAAACAGATTCGACTAGTAGCCTTGTTCTTGGCGATATCGATGGCGATGGCGATCTCGACCTACTCGTAGGTAATACTGCTTCAACCAATATGCTCTACCGTAACGATGGTAGCGGTAACTTTAGCGCAACAGGGACGCCTATTGGTAGTGATACAGATATTACCTTCTCTATAGCTGCTGGCGATATAGATGGTGATGGCGACCTCGACCTGCTAGCAGGCAATAGTCAAGCCAATAAACTTTATCTTAATGATGGCAGTGGCAATTTTAGTATCACGGGCATACCTGTAGGCAGCGAGACTGACTTCACCAATAGCCTCATCCTCGGTGATATAGATAACGATGGCGATCTCGACTTGCTCACCGGAAATAATGGAGGTGTTACCAACAAGTTCTATCTAAATGATGGCAGTGGTGGTTTTAGTGCTACTGGTGTCTCAATTGGAAATGAAATAGGGTTCACTCAAAGCATTGTAGCAGGTGATGTGGATGGGGATGGTGATCTCGACATGTTAGCGGGTAATGCCGATGGTGAAACGAATAAACTTTTTCTTAACAATGGCAATGGTTTCTATAGTGATACGGCTATCCCCGTTGGTAACGACACACTCGATAATACACAAAGTCTCATTCTTCATGATGTAGATAGTGACGGTGATCTCGATTTACTAACAGGAAACTACGGTCGAACTAATAAACTCTATCTCAACGATGGTAGTGGTAACTTTAGTGCAACAGGTATATCAATTGGTAGCGAAACTGATACAACGTTCACACTTGCTCTCGGTGATATTGATGGTGATGGTGATCCTGACCTCTTAGCGGGTAGTTTTAACATGACTACTAAGCTGTATCGCAACGATGGTACTGGTGGCTTTGATGTAACTGGTACAAACATTAGTAACAATATCGACTGGACTGAAAGCCTTGTCCTTGGCGATGTCGATGGCGATGGCGATCTCGACTTGTTTGAAGGTAATCTTACTAGAACTAACAAACTCTATCTTAATGATGGTGATGGAGATTTTTCTAGCGGAGCAACTTCCAGTCCCGGCTTCATTAGCTTCAGCAATACAAGCTACAACGTAGTAGAAAATGCTGGCAGCGCGAGCATCAGTGTTACCCGAAGTGGATCAGTTGGTCCGGCATCAGCTATTTGCGTTAGCAGCGGGAGCACTGCAACGGCGGGTGTTGATTACTCAGAAGTAAACCAAACACTAACCTGGTTGGACGGGGATGGTGGCATCAAGACATGTACGGTACCTATTATAAGTGATGCAGAAGTCGAATCTGCCGAAACGATTGTGTTAACCCTTGCCTTACTGTCGGGTAACGCTAAACTTGATTTCCCTTTTTCAGTAGCAACATTAACGATTAATGATGATAACGATCTTGATGGCATCATTGACGCCAACGATAACTGTCCAGGCGTAGCTAATGCCGGCCAAGAAAATAACGATGGTGACACTCAAGGAGATGTTTGTGATGCGGACGACGACAACGACACCTTGACGGATATTTTTGAAGCTGCTAATAGTTTAGATCCGTTTGATGCCACTGGCGATAACGGCGCAGCGGGCGATGCCGACGGCGATGGTTTTACCAATCTTGAAGAACAAACAGCGGGAACCGATGCAAGTGCCGCAACTGGTGCGTTAATTAATCCAGGATTTTTAGACTTTAGTGCAGCTTCTTCGAGTGTCGATGAAGCAATCGGCACATCAGCAATGGTTGTTACGCGTACTGGTGGTAGTGTCGGCGCTGTTTCGGTTAACTGTTTTACAAACGACAGCGCTGTCGCTACGACTGCAACGAGTGTTGATGACTACACCAGTCTGGGGGTAGGTACGCTTCTTAACTGGACAGATGGCGATGCGACCAGCAAAGACTGTGACATCACGATTATCGATGATGCGGATGTAGAAACTAGCGAGGACATCCAAGTTGACTTAAGTAGCCCAAGTGGTGGCGCAAAGTTAGGCACACTAAACACAACACTACTGACGATCACAGATAATGATGCGGCGCCACCTGCCAAAGCGATTAACGATTTTAACGGCGACCTAAAATCAGACATCCCACTTTATCGCAGTGACAATGGTGGGGTACGCGTTTGGGAAATGGACGGCGGCAACATTACGGCGAATACTTTCTCGGGTGCGTTGGGGACTAACTTTGCCATTGCTGGATTTGCAGATACCAACGCAGATGGTAATGCCGATATTATTTGGTTTGACGCCAACACCGGTGCGATACGTATTTGGTTAATGAACGGCGGCACGGTAACGAGTGATATAGGCGTTGGTAGTTTAGCGAATCCATGGGTACCGGTTGAGATAGGTGACTTTAATAATGATAACCAAGCAGACATTTTGTGGCATCGCCCGGATACAGGTGATGTACGTATATGGTTACTCGACAACGGTACGTTGCAGTCGAATAACTACATCAGTGCCTTACCCACGAGTTGGGAGATACGCGGCTTAGCTGACGTTAACAACGATGGCCAACAAGACATTGTTTGGCGCAACGCGAACAACTCTGACATACGTATTTGGCAAATGAGTGGGGCGACATTAACTGCTAATGGTTATGTGGGTGGTTTTGCTAACACTGACTGGACGACGAGTGGTTTAGGCGACTTTAATAACGATGGCAATGACGACATCTTGTTTACCAACACCAACAATGGCGCTGTGCGTATTTGGGAAATGAACGGTGTGACGCGCCAAGCAGACCGGTTTGTATCTGTGTTCCCAACAGCATGGAAAGTACAAAACATCGGTGATTATAACAACGATGGTACAGATGACATCTTGTGGCAACACAGCACAAATGGTGGCATGCGACTTTGGCCAATGGCGAACAGTAACCTCACGGCCAATACTTTTATTGGTACTTACAATGACACTGATTGGAAGTTAAAGGGTCATGGTGATTATGACGGTGGCGGCACGATCGACATTCTCTGGCAAAACCCGACCACCGGTTCGGTACGCATGTGGCTCATGGATGGTGACACGGTCACGGGTAATTTGTTTGTTGGGTTGATTACGCCGTTTATTGTGCAGCCATAAGGCAAGTAGATTATATGTACTAACTAGCGACGGTTTCTATGTGCAGTGTAGTGCTCGGCTTACTAAAAGCAGGATGTTAAGGGTTAATGGGCTATGATTAAAAGTATTCAATTGAATTGTGCTACTCGACTAAATAAATTATTTAGGATTTTTAGGCACAGGCCGTTAGGCTTACTCATCTTTAGTATTTTTTTCGTTAGCAGCTTGGCAATAGTAATTACTGAAACTGCTGAAGCAGCTAATGCACCGAATTTCGTTGTGCTTACTGGTGCTGACAATCCTTTTAATGGCATCGATGTGGGCATCGACAGTAAACCGGCACTGGTGGATTTAAACAATGACGGTGATCTTGATTTAGTCATCGGTGAAAGAGAAGGCACATTGCTATATTACGAGAATACAGGCAATGCCCTGACGTCGAATTTTCTGCAACGCACCGGCACTGCTAATCCTTTTTTCGGTTTCGATGTAGGGTTTCGCAGCAGCCCAACATTCGCTGATGTTGACAGTGATGGTGACCTCGATGCTGTGGTTGGAGAAAATGGTGCTACGTTGCGCTATTTTGAAAACATAGGTGATGTGGCAAATCCTTTGTTCGTAACACGTAGTAGTTTAGCTAATCCCTTTTTTGATGCTACTTTCCCCTTTAGCCACCAGAGTTCTCCGGCTTTGGTTGATATCGATGGAAATGGCCTGAGTACGGTGGTGGGGTATTTTGATAATTTGATTTCGTATGATAATACTGGCACGGCGACAATGCCGGTTTTTGAGCTAATTCTCGGAACATTTTCTATTTATAATAATTTGAGTGGAAGCAAATATGCACCGGCATTCGCTGATATGGATCTAGACGGAGATCTCGATTTGGTGAATGGCGGGGGAGGCGGATCGTTTGCGAATCCAAATGCTGGTTCAATGGACTATTTTGAAAATACAGGCACAGCTTCGGCGCCCATCTTTGGGGGGGTAGTAAATCCTTTCAGGCCCTTTTTGGGTATTGATGTGGGTCAACGAAGCGGTCCAGCTTTAGGCGATCTCGATGCGGATGGCGATATTGATATAGTGGTGGGGAGAGAGGATGGCACACTACTGTATATGGAAAATCTCATAACAACTAGAGCGGCTAATCCCAATGATTTCAATGGGGACAAGCAATCAGACATCCCACTTTACCGTGCCGATACCGGCGCCTTACGTATTTGGGAAATGAATGGCGGCGCTATTCTATCCAATACCTTTGCCGGTGCCCTTGGTACGAACTTTGAAATAGCGGGTTTTGCTGATACCAATGCCGATGGTAACGATGATGTCATTTGGTTAGATCCTACCACGGGTGCTGTTCGCATTTGGTTGATGGATGGTGGCGCGGTAATTGGGCAGAACTTCGTTAGTACTTTATCTGCTCCATGGGTCCTTTCTGAGATTGGCGATTTTAATAATGACAACCAAGCCGACTTATTATGGCACCGTCCTGATACAGGGGCAGTGCGACTATGGACGATTAATAATGGTCTATTGCAGTCCAATGATTTTGTTAGTCTGCAACCACCAGCGTGGGAAATCCGTGGACTAGCGGACATGAACAATGACGGCATGCAAGACATCGTTTGGCGTAACAATACGACGTCTGATATTCGCGTGTGGTTAATGAGCGGTGCGAGTTTAACCACCAATGGATATGTTGGTGGTTTTGCTGATACCAATTGGACGACGGCTGGGTTAGGTGATTTCAATAACGATAGTAATGACGATATCTTAATGCGCAACACCATCACCGGTGCGGTGCGCATATGGGAAATGAACGGCGTTGCTCGCATAGCGGATGTCTTTGTCTCGGTATTTCCAACGGTATGGAACGTGCAAAACGTTGGAGACTATAACAACGACGGCACCGATGACATTCTTTGGCAACAAAGTATCGATGGTGGCATGCGTTTGTGGCCAATGGCTAACAGTAACCTCACGGCGAATACCTTTATTGGTACTTATAATGATACTGACTGGAAATTAAGTGGTCACGGTGATTACAACGGCGATGGCAATACCGACGTGTTGTGGCAGAACCAAACTACCGGTTCAGTGCGGATGTGGTTAATGAACAGTGATGTAATTAGTAGTAGTTTGTTTGTTGGGTTGATTACGCCGTTTATTGTCGTCCCATAATTAATTTTATATATGTAGTTTAAATAAACATTATTAGACCGAGTCTAATAATCATGATCTGAATTATGAATATGAATCATACAACTTATTATAAAACATCATATTTATGCTGTTACACTAGTAACAAATAATATTAATAATTAATTTGGGATGTTCAAGGATGAAAAACATTACACCGGCACTTTGCCTGAATTTTATTTGTTACCAATATTTACTACGAGTTTTGAATATTTCTAAGACTTTATTCTGGGTAGTCGTCTTATTTGTCATCCTGCTTTTTTCAAGTATTTCAGCTCAAGCAATAACAAGCACCGTGTCGGCAGAGATTCCAACGGGTGCGAATACAAATCCCCTGGGGAGCGCGTTAAATAAAACGACTAATCTTCTCTATGTTGTTAATAGGGGGGGGGTGGGCCGAGATCATATTTCAGTTGTAAGTGCTGTTGATAACAAAATCATTGTTAACATTCCATTTGCTGCAAGCGCTGGTAGAGCAAAAGACATTGCGATTAATGAAGCAACGAATAAAATATATGTGTTTACTACCGAGGAAGAACTAGTAGTAATTAATGGTAATGAACAGCGCATAGAAACTTATATACCAATAGAAACGCTTACTTTTACGCCGCAGCGAATAGCCGTTAATAAAATTAATAATACGGTATTCGTACTAGGTGGAAGCGCAGTTAGAGTCATTGATGGGGCAACAAATTCGTTACTAACAACAATCGAAGGGTTTAATAATACGACTAATGTGGTATTTAGTGGTGATGCTACTAAAGCCTATGTGGTAGACAACAGAAACAATGATCTAACGGTGATAGATGCAATAAATAATACAGTCATCACAAAAATTGCAATTCCTATCCCGCTTGCTGATAGTTTTGATGGAATCTCGCATGTAGCTATCAACCCTGTTACCAACACAATATATGTTACGAATGAACGTTTTCGTTCAGATAATAGTTTTATTACAGCAATTGATGCTGACACAAATAGCATCATCACTACATTTAGTGCGCCTGCAGAAAAGATGTTGGTTAATACCTTAACTAATACGTTGTACGCAAGATCGTCAGACAGTAATAGCAACCCGACAATAACAGTTGTTGATGGAGCGAGTAATACGGTAACAGCCATTATCCCCGTAGTTACGCCTTTTGGAACTTCTAAGCATTTTGCATTGAATGAGATGGATAATCTTATTTATGTTGTAACGAGAACAAGCAACACAACCATTGGCGTTACAACCATCAACGGTGTTGATAACAGTTCGACATTACTTTCGCTGGATACAAATTATACCCAAAGTGCAGCGGCTATCATTGAGCGTGTTGTAGTTAACCCGCTGAATTCTGCGATTTATGTTGCTGGCACCAATACAGATACTTTATTCGTTTTGAATGGACCCGATACTACACCAGTGCAGGCCCCAGAGGTTCCTCTTGAAACTGTGTCTGGCCAAATTCCTAATACTGTTGGTGGTAGTAAAATAGTTGTTGATGAAGAGAATAATAGATTATACATTGCGGACACATCTAGATCGTTTAATGCTTCATCAGAAATCAAGGTTGTTGATGTAGTAGATAACAGCTTGTTTACCTATGCCTTGCCTAGCCCTCCAAACGATGTTGCATTTAATGAATCGATGGGAACATTTAACGCTATTTTTAGTAATTCGTTTTCAATCTATCAGCATATCCCTGACTTTATTGGGCCAACAAATCAGGTGATACGTCAAACTGGTTTTGGTACGTCTAGGTTTATCATTGCTAATGAAAATAGATTATTTATTACACACCCCCAAAATGGCATTCTAACTTCTGCAAATGCTTCTCAGGGTATCCTTGTGACAGGTGACGAATTGTTTCCTGGGGTGGGCGCTGCTACACCAGTAGGCACGCCACTTGATATATCGATTAATACAATAACTCGTCAAATATATATTTCAGATGCAGTTGCCGATAGCCTAGTTGTTGTTGACGGTAATATCGCTGGACAGGCGCTTGCAAATGAAGGTGACCCAGAACCTTTTGTGTCGAATGCAGCGCTAGTAGCTACGATACCTTTGCCGAGTAATCCTCATAAGTCTGCGTCCAATACAACAACAAACATGACTTACGTTGTAATGTCACCGCAGATTGGTTCCACATTGGGGCGGGTAGCAGTCATTGATGGTAACTCAAATGTAGTTGATGACATCTTAATGATAGATGGCGTCACTCCTAGTAGTCAGATAGCTGTTAACTCTACGACTAATAAAATATATGTAACTAGTCGTTTAGGTTTGTATATTATTGATGGTAGCAATAAACGAGCAAGTAGAGTTCCATTTAACAGCACTACGTTAAAAATCAGTATCAATCCAGTCACTAATCGAATTTACCTGCTAACAGCTTTCTCTCTTACTGTTTTAGATGGCAACACTAATTACGCGTATGACATTGAACTTGCAGGGTATAGATCAATCACTGATTTAGCTATTAATGAGTTAACGAATCAAATTTTTGTTTTATCTAACCTTAACGATGACGTCACGATAATTAATGGCCCACCGCAACCCGTTATAGATGCAGAACCTGATATGTTCAGTTTTACGCCACAAAACAATTTGCAACTTTCTAGCCTGGCTATTTCAAACAGTGTGACTGTGAGCGGTATCAACGTTGAGGTTCCAATCAGCATCACGGAAGGAGAGTACTCAATTAATGGAGGAACATTTACTTCTGCAAACGGTATGGTGAGTAATGGGAATTCAGTCATTGTTCGACATACGACATCTTCAACGCCTTCAACAACGGTAAATACGACGGTTACTATTGCTGGCGTATCATCGATTTTCTCAAGTACAACAGCAGGGGATGCTGATGGTGATGGGGTACTTGATAATGTTGATATATGCCCTTCGATAGCTGACCCTAGTCAACTCGATAATGATAATGATGGTCTTGGTGATGTTTGTGATCCTGATGATGACAACGATCTACTGACAGATATTTTTGAGCTTACGAATGGCTTAGATCCATTAGATGCGACGGGTATCAACGGTGGATCAGGCGACCCTGATGGAGATGGCTTCAACAATTTTGATGAACAGTTAGCAGGCTCAGATGCAAGCGCGGGTACGGGTGCATTATCAAACCCCGGTGCTATCTCCTTTAGTGTTTCAACGAGCAGTGTTGATGAAAGTATAGGAGTAGCAAGTGTTGAACTTGTTCGTACCGGAGGAAACGTTGGTGCAGTAAGTGTTAATTGCTTTACGAATGATTTTGTTGTGGCCACAACAGCAACACCGAATAATATTTTAGTGATACCACCAGTCGATTTTCTTATAGGCTCTCTCCTTGCACAGGCTGACTATGTTAGTTTGGGTTCTGGTGTATCAGTAAACTGGCCAGATGGTGATTCATCTAGCAAGACTTGTAACATCACCATCATCGACGACAGTGAAATAGAAGCCGACGAAGACATACAAATAGATATAAGCAATCCTACATCAGGCGCAAAATTAGGCACGCTAAACACAACACTACTGACGATCACTGATAATGATGCGGCGCCACCTGCCAAAGCAATTAATGACTTTAACGGAGACATAAAATCAGACATCCCACTTTACCGCAGTGACAATGGTGGGGTACGCGTTTGGGAAATGGACGGCGGCAACATTACAGCCAACACCTTCTCGGGTGCGTTGGGAAGCAACTTTGCCATTGCTGGCTTTGCTGATACCAACGCAGATGGTAATGCTGATGTTATTTGGGTTGACGCCAGCACCGGTGCGGTGCGTATTTGGTTAATGAACGGCGGCACAGTAACGAATGATGTTAGCGTTGGCAGTTTAGGCAGCCCTTGGACACTGGCCGAGGTTGGCGACTTTAATAATGATAACCAAGCAGACATTCTTTGGTATCGCGCCGACACCGGTGGTGTCCGGTTATGGTTAATTAATAACGGCACCTTACAGTCAAACACCTTCATTGGTGGTTTGCCGACAGCCTGGAGCATTAGTGGCCTTGCTGATGTTAACGGTGATAATCAACAAGACATTGTTTGGCGTAACGGAACGACATCGGGCGTACGTGTTTGGCAGATGGCGGGCAGTACCTTAACCAACAATGCCTTTATCGGTAGCTTTGCAGATACCAACTGGACCACGTCAGGTTTTGGTGACTTTAATGCCGATGGCAATGACGACTTGTTATTCACCAACAGCAGTAATGGTGCGGTACGTGTTTGGGCCATGAATGGTACGAGCTTGCAAACGAACCAGTTTGTGGCAGTATTCCCGACAGTGTGGGGTGTACAAAACATTGCGGACTACGACAATGATGGTACGGATGACATTATGTGGCAGCACAGTACGACGGGCAGTATTCGTTTATGGCCGATGAATAATAACGTCTTAACCGCGAATGCCTTTGTGGGCACTTTTGGTAATACCGATTGGTTGTTACGCGGTCACGGTGATTATGATGGTGGTGGTATGACCGATATCTTGTGGCAGAACCAAGCCACGGGTGCGGTAAGGATGTGGCTCATGAGTGGGGCGAGTATTGATAGCAACCTGTTTGTGGGGGGGATCAATCCTTATGTAGCGCAGCCTTAGCGAAGTGCTAATATTAAGCCGATGACTTAGATATTTGTTGTTGGAGAATACAAAATAATTATATAAAGCAATCAGTTGCGATCGATCTGAGTTATCTTGAGGTTGTTTCGAATTGTTTATTTATTAATGTATAAATGATAGACTGCGGTCATAAATAGCTATAGATTTCAACAAGATTGTAATAGAATTCAGTTATGCGATTATCTCAAACGAGGGAAGAACGATGAAATTACGAACATTAGCGATACTGTTTTGTTTGGTAATGCCATTTCAATCAGTACAGGCTGATATTGCATCTGATGTGACTGCTAAGTTGTCTCTGCAAGAAGTAGTTCAGAACGCAGTAAGTGCAGGCACTACGGTTACTGATATCGTTACGCAATTACTCGCCGTGACAGATACCAGTAAACAGGTGGCTATGCTTACAGAGCTTAATGCACTTTTACCGGGCGAATCAGATACCATTTTGGCAGCAGCGATTGTTGCAGGTATTGATCCAGGGCTAGTAGGACAGGCAACGGCTGCGGGTAATGCAGGTAGTACGCAAGGTACTTTTACTTCTGGCAGTTTTAGCAGCAATTATCAAAGCGCCGGCGGCGGTGGCGGTGGCGGTAATGCTAGTCCAAGTTAATATTTGATTTTTAAAAGTTTAATAAACGTAAAATTTCGACAAGCAGCAGACATGCTGCTTTGTCATAAATAAATATAATAATTGAAAATATGGATGTGGGGAGTAGTAGGCGGATGAGTGTTTGCAAAACAGGGATGACGGCCGTCGCCCTTACTATGACATTGGGCTTTTCACCATTAAATCAGGCAGCAGCCCCCGAGACTGATCGACCTGGATTTTTCCCTTCTGTAGAGCTTGCCTATCAGTATGACGATAATATTCTTCGCCAAGAAAATAACGAAGAAAGCGATAGTATCTTCTTAATTTCACCAGATCTAAATTGGAACTGGTTTATGGGTAAGCATCGTTTCTCAGCACAGTATGTTGGTGCATATGCTAGTTATGATACAAGCGATAATGAAAATTTTGATGACCATGCTATCAACGCAGATCTATTACTCGATTTAACGCCTAAATTTAATGTAGATCTACAGGCGAATTATGCTCTTGGTCATGAATCTCGTGGTTCAGCAGGTGTCGTTGTTGGTGTTTCTGCAAAACCTAATGAGTGGAAAGAAAAACGTTTATTTGCACAAGCAACTTATGGCCGGTTGATCGCCAAAGCGCAATTACAGCTTGATCTTGAAGGCCGCACATTGCGTTACACGAATAATAATCAGGAGTCGCGCGATCGTGATACGGATACAGCGACTGGTCGTTTCTTTTATCGCTTAGGGCCAAAGACGTCGGCTATTCTCGAATCGACTTTTCGGGATATTGACTACACCAATTCTGGAGCACGAAATCTAGACAGTCAGGAACGTTTTTATCACATCGGTGTGCGCTGGGAAGCAACTTACAAAACAACAGGCGAATTGAAACTGGGACGCTTTAGCAAAGATTTTGATTCTGCAGCTGAAGAAGACGGCAGCGGCGCCAGTGTTGAGGCTACGGTTATATGGGAGCCACGTACTTATAGTCGCGTTACTTTTACGGCAGCTCGCCAACCGAATGAATCTGCAACCACTGATAGCTTTTACATCAGTGATTTTGTCTCGGCTGATTGGGAGCATGATTTTAGTTCACGAACCACATTTACCGCTAACATTAGTGATGGTCAAGACGAGTATACGGGTACACGAGAGGATGATTTGTTTAATGCTGGCCTTGGTATTAACTACAAATTACGCCGTTGGTTAGATATTGGTGCGCGTTATAGTTATTCAGAACGTGAGTCAAATGCAGCGAATGCAAGTTTTGAAGACAATATTTTTATGTTAACAGTAAATATGGCGCTGCCTAATTAATAATTATTGTTTTATTTTTAAGTTGAGTGCCTCTAAGTTTTTAGCTGATTTCAATTTTATCTATATCCCTCTATTGTTGGTGAGAGCAATGTTACGTTATTTACTTGTTTGTGTTTTTTGCCTTACAACCGTAGGCACTGTCGTAGCAGATAGCACCTCAAGTTACAGGATTGGAGCTGGTGACATGCTTTCAGTTACTGTGTTTGGTGAACAGGATATGAGCCTGAAAGAGATCAGGGTTGGAACCAATGGTACGATTTCTTTTCCTTTGCTGGGCGAATTAAAGGTTGAAGGCTTAACCAATCTTGAGTTTGAAGCAGAGTTAATCAAACGACTCAAGGATGGTTATCTAAAAAAGCCTGTTATCACTGTCTCGGTTTTAGAATATCGTCTTTTCTATGTTAATGGTCAGGTTAAGAATCCAGGTGGTTATAATTTTGTTAATGGCCTTACAATACAAAAAGCTGTTGCCTTGGCGGGTGGTTTTTCCGAGCGAGCTAGTAAGGAACTGATCAATTTAGAGCGTGAAACGAAGCCAGGCGTTGTGCTGAAAAATGTGTCACTCAATGAACCAGTGAACCCAGGTGATGTTATTACCGTAGGTGAAAGCTTCTTCTAATGACAAAAGTATTTGAACATGAAGCGATGCAGCATGCACAGCAAAAGACCGCTGATGATGAAGAAATCAACCTGCTTGAATATTGGCAAGTAATTCGGCGTCGTTCTCGCGCTATTTTAAGCCTCGGATTCTTAGCCGCCCTTATAGGCACACTTGTTGCCTTCAGTCTTACTCCTTTATATCGTGCTGAGATAAAATTATTAGTTGAGCCAGATGCGCCGAAGGTGGTATCGGTTGATCCGCTTCAGGGCGTGAATAATATTTTATTTTTCTATCAAACTCAGTATGACATTATTGGTAGTCGTTCAATTGCTAATAATGTCATCGAAGAACTTGGGTTAGAGCGGCAAGCTGCATTTATCAATGCACTGCCAGTTTTGCAAGATGAACCTGTTTCCGGTTTTAACGCTATACTGAAATGGCTACCTGCATCTTGGGAGCTAGTAAAAAAATCAGATAAAGTGAGCAATGAAGAAACTCGGGCCACCGTGGTTGAATATTTTCTTGAAAATCTATCTGTAAAAGGACAGAAAAACAGTCAGATTATTAACATTGCCTACGAATCGCCTGATCCTACATTATCTGCTCAGATCGCAAATGCTATTTCGGATGCTTATATTGAGAAGGGGCTTAATGCACAATTTGAGCTTAATCGAAAGGCATCAGGTTGGTTAACTGAGCGTCTGGCTGATTTGCGCACAAAGCTCGAATTGTCGGAACAAACATTACGAAATTATTTAAATAAAGAGCAGCTCGTTGATACCAAGAGTTTTAGTAGCATCGCGAGTGGCAAATTAAGTGGCATTACGGAAGCATTAATACAGGCACAGGCACGTCGTGCAGAGGCAAGTATTCGTTATGATCAAGTTAAAGATGCCCAAATTACTGGTAGAAGCCTGGAATCTTTGCAGGCAGTCTTACAGAATAATTTTGTTCAAGGCCTCAAGGAAGAGCAGGCTAAACTTGCACGCAGTGTTAACGAATTGGAAGAACGGTATGGTGAAAAGCACCCTAAAATGATTGCTGGCCGTGCCGACTTGCGTGAGACAAATCGACGACTAAGACAGGAAGTAAAAAAAATTACCGGTGGCATTCGTCGTGACTACGAAGCAGCAGTAGCCAATGAGACTGAATTGAAGCGTCTTAGTCAAGAAATTCAAAAAGATGCTCGTGGTGAAAAGACCAAAGAATTTAAACTGGCTAAATTAGAACGAGATGTAGAAACCAATCGTCAGCTATATGAAGTACTTCTAACTCGTTATAAGGAAACTAATCTGACAGGTAAAAGTGATGTGACCAATATCACTATTGTTGATCCAGCCACGCCGCCATTGGAACCAAGCAAACCAAAGAAGAAACTGATTATTGCTGTAGCGCTTATGGCGGGTCTGATTTTAGGCTTACTGTTGGCATTTATACTGGATTATTTAGAAAACACTTTCCGTACACCCGAAGATATTGAGAACAAGCTAGGACTACCTATTTTGGGTGTGATACCGATGCTGGAGTTAGAAAAGAATTATTCAGGGTCAGTGGAGAGGTTTGCTTTTGATAATCCACAGTCGCCCTTTGTCGAGGCGCTTAATGGTGTTCGAACCGGTATTATGTTCGCTAATATCGATGAACCTGCCAAAATAATTATGGTGACATCATCGGCAGCCAATGAAGGTAAGACAACTTTGTGCAGTAATTTAGCACTAACCTTTAGTCACACAGGTAAAACATTATTGATTGATGGTGATCTACGTAAACAGCAACATAGTAAAAATATTTTGCAACGCAATACTGCTAAAGGCTTGGCCGAAATGGCAGCGGGCAAAATAGATATCAAGGAATGTATTCTAAAAGATGTTGATGTGGGTAACCTTTTTTATATGAATAGCGGTGCGGAATCGCTTAAGCCATTAGAGTTACTATCCTCTAAACGTTTCGCGCAATTATTGACAAAATTACGCGAACATTTCGACCATATTATTATTGATTCGGCGCCGGTACTACCCGTGAGCGATTCGTTGGTGCTTGGTAATTTGGTTGATGAAGTAGTGATGGTTATTCGTGCGGATGAAACCACCCATGCTATGGCTCAGGAATCAGTGAAACGCTTAGCCAGTGCACACATCGTACCACTGGGTGTGGTTTTACAGCAGGCAGACCTAAAGAAGATGGAAGATTACGGTAGCCACTATTACACTTATGGTTACGGCTATGAAAATGAATGAAGTAAACTCGGATCGCGCTTGTAGATCGGATTAGCGAGTAAGCGAAGGTAATCCAACAAGGGTGCAACTTTAGATGATTGATATCCATAGCCATATCCTGCCTGGTATTGATGATGGCTCTCAGTCACTAGAAGATTCACTGACACTACTGCGATTAGCTCTAGAGAGTGGTGTAACTACACAAGTTCTAACTCCGCATATTCAATTGAACCGCTATCCTAATGATCCAGATAGCCTGCGAAAGGCCTTTGCTGAATTTGAGAGCATCGTTAAGCAGGAATCTATTTCCATTAACTTAGTGTTATCAGCCGAAGTGCGTATTGGCACTGACGTGATGACACTTATTGAAAATGAAAATTTCCCCTGGTTAGGTTCATGGCAAGGCAGGCGGGCTTTTTTACTTGAGATGCCTCATAACCAACTTCCTGTTGCTAGTCTCAACCTTATTGAGTGGCTTGTTAACAGAGATATCTTGCCAATTATTGTGCATCCCGAGCGTAACCGCGAATTACAGCAAGATATTGATAAGTTGATGCCTTATCTTGAGATGGGTTGTGAGATCCAAATAACGGCATCAAGTTTGAGTGGACGTTTTGGCCTAAAAGCTAAGCAGATTGCGGTTGATCTATTAAAGGCAGATCGCGCACTGTTTATGGCTACTGATTGTCATAATATTGCTTATCGTGCGCCTGATTTAAATGAGGGGTTGGCGCTTGCGTCGGAATTAATTGGTCAATCGAGGGCTATTGCATTGGTGCGGGATAACCCCGCAAAATTGTTAGGTATTGAATATTAAGATACGCGGAGATTTTTTGTTTAATCTAATTACAAAAATAACACCACATCGAGCACTGCTTTTGGTGGCAATGCTATTTTTGTTATTGGCGACAGTACTTGCTACATCATGGGGGATTGCGGAAGTGATGGTGTCGCAACCACGTTATCTGATGCAACAATGGGAGCAGGGTAAGCCGTTAACTACCGAGGATTGGCAGGCAGCGATTGATGATATGGACTTAGCTATGAGTCTGAATAATAACAATCCTGAGTACAGCCTTGATTTGGCGCGATTATATGAATGGCACGCGCTGCAACAACCACTTTGGACAGATCATGCTAGAACCTACCGTACCCATTCTATAGAACATTACCGCGCAGCAACACAATTACGTCCGGTGTGGGCCCTTGCCTGGATTAATCTAGCAATGACTAAAACACTAAATCAACAATTCGATGATGAAGTAGCAATGGCAATTGAGCAGGCAATGATCTATGGACAATGGGAACATGGCGTTCATAAAAAAATAATTTGGTTAGGATTAGCTACCTGGAACTATCTTCCTGAATCGACACAAGCAAAACTATTGTCTTTTATTACAAAGTCGCTGCTAGCAGAACACTCAGTTGATTTTATTAGCGATACGGCCAAGCGGTTCAAGTGGCAGCAACAATTGAATGCGATTAAGCTGGATCAACAGTTAGAGGCACAGCAAGGCTGATGCAATCGAATCAAATTAAGCAGGGTATATTTTTTAATAGGTATATTTTCTTTTCCTTTCTTGCTTTATTAGTCTGGATGCCGCTGCCACTGGCTAGCAATCGAGCTTGGGCTTGGTCGTTTGCTGAAGTATGGGTGTTTCTATTAAGCGCCGTCTTATGCTTGGCCTATCTGCGCGGACAAGAGTTTAATAGCGAAGTGCTGCGTAAAGCGAAACCAATGCTGTGGATTTTTGGTGCATGGTTATTCTTTTTGTTATTTCAACTTATCCCTCTGCCAGTATTCACGATTGAGTTCATTTCACCAACCCGGCTTTTATCAGCTGGCTCAATAAGTACTGCTAAATGGTTCCCGTTAACCGAAAGTGTAACCGCGTCATCGGAATATTTTTTGAAGAGTCTTGCTTATGTGTTGTTATTTATTATTACACTATTGTTGGTTAATAGCCGGACGCGGGTAAAATGGTTGGCGTGGACTATTGTCTATAGCGCTTTATTTCAGGCTATGTATGGCAGTTTAATGACATTGTCGGGATTAGAGTATGGTTTTTTTATAAAGAAGCTTGACTATCTTGGCGTTGCAACCGGAACTTTCGTAAATCGTAATCACCTAGCGGGTTATTTGAACATGGGGTTGGCGCTTGGGGTGGGTTTGTTGATCGCTGGTTTGGCACAAAGTAGCGTTTCGCGCACGGCGAAACAGTGGTCAAGAAAAATAGCGCAACTATTATTAAGCCGGAAAGCACAACTACGAATTTATATTGCTTTGATGACAGTGGCTTTAGTTTTGACGCATTCAAGAATGGGTAATGCCGCATTTTTTATCGCTTTAACTGTATCTGTGTTGTTAGCATTATTCCTAACGCGCCATGCTCGACTAATCATGGCTGCCCTAGTAATCAGTATTGTCATTATTGACATTTTCATTCTTAGTGCTTGGTTTGGATTAGAGAAAGTCGCTGATCGTATGCAGCAAACAAGTTTGCAGACGGAACAACGTGATGAAGTAGCCTTATATACTTTGCAGCAATGGCAGGACTATTTAGTCGTTGGTTCTGGTGGAGGCACTTACCAATATATTTTCCCGAAATATCGTGGGCCAGAAATTAAGTATTTTTATGATCATGCTCACAATGATGTATTAGAAATAGCCAGTGAGACAGGAATATTGGGTATTGGTTTATTAATAATGTCCATTGTGCTGTCGTTTATTACAGCATTAAGAGCATTAGCAAAGCGGCGTGACCCATTAATGATTGGGATGGCTTTTGCCTCTGTGATGGCAATGCTTGCATTGTCTATTCATAGTTTCTTCGATTTTAACCTTCAGATTCCCGCGAATGCAGCAACGTTTATGGTCTTATTGGCATTGGCATGGATAGCACGTTTTCATAATAAGAAGGGTTAATCGAGCATTTTATCTCAGTGTGAATATTTGCTTAAATTAGCTTTAATTTTAAAAATGAGGACGATTTTGTCTGATTCACGAGTTAAATAGCCATTAATATAAAATTATTGTCTGATGATAACGTGTTGTTAAAACGCTTTATCAGTGTTGCCGTATAGAAAAATGCCGTTGAAATACATACCTCAACTGAAATTATTGCTATAATCATCAGCATGCTTTCTTTGCGTAAACATATATTTAATTCTAAATCAGTGAGTTGGGCTGTGTTAGTGGCGATTGTTATGCTGTCAATTTTCCCTATGCACATGCATTTACATGATGATGAGGTTTTATCAGCGTCCAATGTAAGCGTCCCGCACAGTGATAAACACATATCAAGTATTCATGCCGTTTCTGACACGACAGGGCATGAAGGCCATGAACATGTGGCGACGATGTCAGCGACACCCGATACTTTAGTGAAGAAAGTTAACTTAAATACTCTTTATCCTGCAGTACTGGTTGTTTTTTTTGTATTCTTGAGCCTCGCTCTTTTGCCTCAAAAATTTCGGCCGCATCCTAGATTACACATCCGCAAGTTTTACATTGGCATTTCCCCACCGCTTAGAGCACCACCACTCCTTTAATTGATTTTTTAGTTCACCTATGCCTGGCTGTTAGCGAGGTACGCGCATAAGGTCTATGCGTAAAATGTTGATTAAATTGATCGGACTAAGCACTTGTCCGGGAGTAAATTGAAGATGCGATATTGGTTATTCCTATTAACAGGGTTTGTAGTACTGTCTCCAGCCTATGCTGAAGATAAGTTAGCAACCAAACCCATTACCTTAAGCCAAGTCATAGTAAATGTGCTTGAGCATAATCCAAAAATACTGGCGGGCGATTACGACGCGCGTGCAGCGATTGTCAGAATTGAACAAGCACGGCAATCATTAACGCCGTTAACGCTTGAGCTTGATCTGGAAAATTTCGCAGGTTCCGGTGGGTTCAGCGGTGACGATCAACTTGAAACAACTTTAAGCTTTGCCAAAGTTTTAGAATTTGGTCGCAAACCTGAATTAAGAGGCAATGTTGCGCAACATAAAGCGGATCTATTAAAGAGTGAACAAGATGCAGTAAAATTGGATCTTTTAGCTGAAGCGACAAACCGTTTTATTCATTTAGTTTTGGATCAAGACAAACTTAAAATAGTCGAAAAGAAATTAAAACTCGCAATAGCTGTGCACGAGATCGTCGAAAAACGTGTTCGATTAGGTAAAAGCCCACGCGCAGAACAACGCAGAACCAGAATCAGTTTGGAGCGCGCAAAAATAGAGTTAGAACACAGTGAACACGAACTGCTTACTTCTCGCATAAAGCTTTCATCAATGTGGGGCAGTCTATCGCCAAGCTTTACGGCTCAGGGCGATCTTTACGCGCTACAAGAAATTGGTACGTTTGAACAACTTGAAACCCTGCTTAGAAAAAACCCTGATCTTGCTCAGTATGCGACAAGAGCACGTCTTGTTTCAGCACAATTAAAGCTCGCAAGGTCGCGTGGTCAATCAGACGTAACATTATCAGGTGGTGTTAAACATTTTAGCGAAACGTCAGATACGGCATTAGTTTTATCGGCAAAAGTACCTTTGGGAACTTCATTACGCGCCCAAGCCTACATCGATGAAGCACAATTACTGTCTCAGAAAACACCACTCGATCTTGAACAAAGGCGTATTCAACTCAGTACGAGTTTATATGCGCTGTACCAAGAAACGAAACATGCGCTGAATGCCGTAAGGGTATTGCGAGAAATTATTATTCCAGAAGCTGAGCAAGTGCTACGTGATTATAAGCGAGGTTACGAAGCGGGGCGTTATTCTTTAATTGAGCTTAATAACGCGCAAAGGCTATTGATTGAAGCAAATCTTGAAGCCGCTGTGACGGCAAGTAATTATCATCAGAGCAAAATCGAAATTGAGCGCCTAACCGGCAGCTACCTAGCTAGATTGGAGAAAAAATAATGAACGTTGGCATAAACAAAATAACCTACGCATTGATGATTGTGATCATTGGCGTATTACTTAATGGCTGCGGTGACAATAGTGGAGAACATGCGCATACAACAACGGGACATGGTGATGAAGGCGAAGCAGAAGTCGAAAAAGGGCCTCATAACGGTCGTTTGTTAAAGTCAGGTGATTTCACATTAGAACTATCTATTTTTGAAACGGGTGTCCCGCCTGAGTTTCGCGCATGGGCAACAAGTGACGGTCGCTTACTGACACCGACTGATGTTGATCTGAAGATTAAATTAATTCGACTCGGTAATAAGGTAGATAACATCAGCTTCAAACCACAGGGTGATGCTCTGCGCGGGGATACGGTTATTTACGAGCCGCATTCTTTTGTTGTAAACATTAACGCTGCTCATGGTGGCAAAATCTATAACTGGGAATACGATAATTTTGAAGGTCGCACCAAGATTGAACCTAAAGTGGCTGAGGCACTTAACATTGGTATATCTGTCGCTGAGCCTGGAACAATAAAAGAAGTTGTAAAAGTATATGGAAAGATTGCCAGCAACACTGAACGTGTGAGCAAGGTAAGCGCTCGATTTGATGGTGCGATTAAATCTGTAAAAACATCGATAGGTGATACGGTTAAAGAAGGACAGATTCTTGCCTATGTAGAAAGCAATGAAAGTCTAAAAACATACAGCATAAAAGCCCCCATCAGCGGCGTCATCACACAACGCAGTGCCAACACGGGTGAGCAAACGAATGGGCGCAACCTGTTCACCATTATGGATACCTCAACGGTCTGGGCAAACCTCTCTATTTTCCCTTCCGATCGAAAACGTGTACGTGTGGGCATGCCAGTTAGCATTACAACTGCTATCGACGGGCAAGCATTCGATGGTGTGATTGATCGCATTAATGTTATGACGGATGCAAACCAATCGGTTAGCGCACGCGTCGTGCTCGACAATAAAGAGGGAGCACTGCCACCGGGCACGTTTGTCTCTGCCGAAATAGAAATTGCAAAACACGCCGTTGAGTTAGCGGTTAAACGTACTGGCTTGCAGGCATTTAGAGATTTTACGGTGGTCTATGCACTAATCGGTGACGAGTATGAAGTGCGTATGCTGGATCTAGGACGTCAAGACAGTGAGCTGATAGAAGTACTGGGTGGTCTTGAACCAGGTACGCGTTATGTCAGTGATAACAGCTACATCATCAAAGCCGATATTGAAAAATCCGGCGCGTCACACGATCACTAAGGAATTATCATGCTAGAAGCAATTATAAATTTCTCATTGGCGCGGCGTGGTTTAGTCATGTCCGTTGTTCTGTTGTTGATGGGCTTAGGGATTTGGAGCTTTACCAAGTTACCAATTGATGCTGTGCCTGATATCACTAATGTACAGGTTTCGATAAATACTGCTGCGCCGGGGTATGCACCCTTGGAAGCCGAACAAAGGGTCAGCTTTCCAATAGAAACGGCGATGGTGGGTTTGCCAAAACTTTCTTATACACGGTCAGTCTCACGTTATGGTCTTTCACAAGTGACTATTGTGTTTGAAGAAGGCACTGACATTTATTTTGCACGACAACTTGTCGGTGAACGACTCAGCTCGGCAAAAAGTGATTTACCTTCATCGTTAGAACCTAAGCTAGGACCGATTGCGACCGGCTTGGGTGAAATTTTCATGTTCACAGTTGATGCTGAACCGGGTGCACTAAACCCTGATGGAACAGTTATTACGCCCACTGATCTGCGTTCAGTGCACGATTGGATAATCCGCCCACAGTTATCACGTGTTACAGGTGTTGCTGAGATCAATCCAGTTGGTGGTTTTAAGAAGGAAATACTTGTTGCACCCGAGCCAAGCAAGTTGCTTGCGTTCGAGCTAAGTTACCCTGATGTTTATAACGCACTACAAGGCAATAATGACAACCGCGGTGTCGGTTTTATTGAGCATAATGGGTCGCAATGGCTAATGAGAGTCCCCGGTCAGGTAAAGGGGATCGTCGATATAGAAAATGTCGTCATTAAGCAGCAACAAGGCATACCAGTACGCATTAAGGATGTTGCGACGGTTGGTCTCGGTAAAGAATTGCGCACCGGTGCGGCAACGCAGAACGGTCGAGAAGTGGTGATGAGCACGGTGTTTATGCTGATTGGCGAAAATAGCCGCGCAGTGGCCAACGATGTAGCGATCAAACTAGAAGAAATTAAATCAACGCTACCAGAAGGTATTACAGTAAAGGCTGTTTATAATCGTACTAACTTGGTAGATAAAACACTGATGACTGTTCAGAAGAACCTAGTGGAAGGTGCGATACTTGTTATCGTTATTCTTTTTTTACTACTAGGTAATGTTAGAGCCGCTATCTTAACCGCATTGGTTATTCCCATTGCCATGCTGATGACAATCACCGGCATGCTAAAGACCGGTGTCAGTGCAAACCTAATGAGTTTAGGCGCGCTTGATTTTGGTTTGATTATTGATGGCGCCGTCATCATTGTTGAAAATTGTTTACGAAGATTAAGTGAGGCTGGTCGCAATGGTGAGATGTCACTTAAAGAACGATTGTCAGTTGTTTTTGACTCCACTCGTGAAGTGATTCGTCCCGCATTATTTGGCGTATTCATTATCACAGCTGTTTACATTCCCATCTTTGCACTTTCAGGTGTTGAAGGGAAAATGTTCCACCCTATGGCAACGACCGTTATTATTGCATTGATTAGCGCAATGATTTTATCGATCACATTTATTCCCGCAGGCGTGGCAATATTATTTCGAAAACCCATCAAAGAAAAACAAAATAAAATCATTAATGCGGCACGCATTATCTATAAACCCGTTTTATTATTTAGTATGAAGTGGCGTTGGCTTGTTGTTGCCTCATCGCTTTTACTTGTTGTGATGTCAGCATTATTGATCCCTCGCTTGGGTTCGGAGTTTGTTCCGAATCTTGATGAGGGCGACATCGCCATGCATGCATTACGGATCCCTGGTACATCGCTACAACAAGCCATTGATCTTCAAAAAGGATTGGAATCTGAAATTAAGCGCTTACCTGAAGTAGAACGAGTTTTTACAAAAATAGGCACTGCTGAAATAGCAACTGATCCTGTTCCGCCAAGCGTTGCGGATAATTTTATTATTTTAAAACCCAGAGATGAATGGCCCAATCCCAATAAACCCAAGGATCAAGTTGTAAAAGATCTTGAAGAATTGGTTACCCCGATCCCTGGTAATCGCTATGAATTTTTGCAACCCATTCAAATGCGCTTTAATGAATTAATTGCAGGCGTCAGGACAGAGTTAGCCGTAAAGGTATTCGGTGATGATTTTGATCAACTTATAAAATTGGGTGGAGAAATTGAAAAAGCTATCAAGAAAGTTGATGGCGCGGCGGACGTAGCCGTTGAACAAACAACCGGCTTACCTATCATGACAATCGAACCTAAACGTGAAGCAATGGCGCGTTTAGGTTTATCTGTACTCAGTGTGCAAGACATGTTGTCGACTGCACTGGGCGGTTCAGTTGCCGGTCAGCTATACGAGGGTGATCGACGTGTAGACATTGTTTTACGTCTTGCGGAGAATCTAAGAACAGATACGGATTCATTATCCAATCTTCCCGTTATGTTGCCGCAGGGTGGTTATGTGCCTTTAGGGGAAGTTGCAGATCTGAATTTGTCGACAGGCTATAACCAAATATATAGAGAGAACGGTAAACGCCGAGTGGTTATCGCCGCCAATGTGCGAGGTCGCGATTTGGGCTCATTTGTTAATGATGTACAAGATGCCGTTAATACTAATGTAGAGATCCCTGCCGGTTACTGGGTAGAGTACGGTGGCACTTATCAGAAATTACAATCGGCCTCAAAACGTTTATCCATTGTTGTACCGCTAACACTATTACTGGTTATGGCCTTATTGATCATGGCGTTGAACTCGATTAAAGACGCCGCAGTGATATTTTCAGGCGTACCACTGGCATTGACGGGTGGGATCGCGGCGTTATTACTCCGTGACATTCCATTTTCGATTTCAGCGGCCGTTGGGTTCATCGCGCTATCGGGAATAGCAGTGTTGAATGGCTTGGTGATGGTTGCCTTCATCCGTGATCTGCTTAACCACGGTAAAAATCTTGATGACGCCATTGTAGAGGGTGCTTTAACAAGACTCCGCCCAGTACTCATGACCGCTTTAGTTGCCGCACTTGGCTTTATTCCTATGGCATTGAACACGGGCATAGGCTCAGAAGTGCAGCGACCACTGGCAACCGTGGTCATTGGCGGGATTATTTCGTCAACAATACTCACATTGGTTGTATTACCGGCGTTATATCGACTCGTTACTTCGGATAGCAAGCAGGCTTGAATTAAGATACTTATAAGGTGAGCCCAGATTTGTCGCTGATTTTCTCTAGTCCAAAATAGGGAATTTGGCTTCATTTTCTGAGAATTATGGAAAATCTGGGCTCAGAAGGAGTAAAATCCGGAAAAATGCACTGTAAACCAATGAAGTGCTAGCGTTTTATTAGCCTCAGCGCTATAATCAGCGCGCTTTCACGGTATTTGTGGTTAGAAAGCGAATTTTTGGAGTGGGCCTTGCGCCCATTTTTTGTTTCCGGAAGGAATGAAATGGGTCAACAAGCAGTAAAAGTGGCAGACATGATTGAGCCATCGCTAGCCGCGCTGGGTTATGAATTGGTGGGTGTGGAATACACCGCACAGGGTAAGCACTCCATATTAAGAATATATATTGATACCCCGGATGGTGTCGATGTTGATGATTGTCAGAAGGCAAGCCAGCAAATTAGTGGCGTGCTGGATGTAGAAGAACCGTTGTCAGGTCAGTACACCTTGGAAGTATCATCACCAGGGCTTGAACGACCTTTGTTTACCGCCGCACATTATGAGCGGTTTACAGGCGAACGTGCAGAAGTACGTATGCACACGCCGATAAACGGACAACGAAAATTTGTAGGGCAGCTTGCTGGCATTGAAGACAACAAGTTGTCATTGAGTTTAGAAAACGATGAAAGTGTTTTACTTTCGTTAGCGGATATTGACAAGGCAAAACTGAAACCGGAATGGTAAACAAACCGGTATTGCAGGAACAGAGGCAGAGGATATGTCGAAAGAAATATTAATGGTTGTTGATGCGGTCTCGAATGAGAAGGGCGTTGAGAAAGAAATTATCTTTGGCGCGATCGAAGCAGCGTTAGCGACAGCCACAAAGAAACGTCACAAAGGCGATATTGGCGTACGCGTTGATATCGACCGTGAAACCGGTGATTACGATACATTCCGAACTTGGGACGTTATCGATATTATGGATTTCGATCCGGAAACACGTGATTCAGTGCTAACACTTGAAGAAGCACATCTTCGAGATCCTGACGCTGTTGTCGGTGACGTGATTACTGAACCTATGGAATCAGAAGCTTTCGGTCGTATTGCTGCACAAACAGCTAAACAAGTCATTATGCAAAAAGTCCGTGAAGCGGAACGTGCACAAGTTGTCGATGCTTATAAAGATCGCGTTGGTGAGTTAGTGACCGGTGTTGTTAAACGTGTTGAACGTGGCAATGTCATTATTGATTTGGGTAACAATGCCGAAGGTATTATTTCTCGCGATGACATGATTCCACGTGAACCAATTCGTTCAGGCGATCGTGTTCGTGGCTACCTTTACGAAGTTAGCTCAGAAGTTCGTGGCCCACAATTGTTCATCAGCCGTGTTAAACCTGAATTCTTAATTGAATTATTCAAACTTGAAGTGCCAGAAGTGGGCGACGAGCTAATTGAAATTTTAGGTGCTGCACGTGATACAGGGTTACGCGCCAAAATCGCGGTAAAGAGTAACGATCAACGTATCGACCCAGTGGGTGCCTGTGTTGGTATGCGTGGTTCACGTGTACAAGCGGTATCAAGTGAAATTGCTGGCGAACGTGTCGATATTATTTTGTGGGATGCGAATCCTGCACAGTACGTGATTAATGCCATGTCACCGGCAGAAGTTGTATCGATTGTGATTGATGAAGATTCTCATACGATGGATATTGCGGTCGCTGAAGATCAACTGTCATTGGCAATTGGTCGTGGTGGTCAGAACGTACGCCTTGCAAGTGAACTGACTGGTTGGGAACTCAATGTAATGTCTGAAGCGCAAGCGGAAGAAAAGAGTGACTCAGAATCAGACAAGGTTCAGAAACTATTTATGGAACAATTGGATGTAGATGAAGAAATTGCAGTCATTCTCGTTCAAGAAGGATTTACTTCACTCGAAGAAGTAGCCTATGTTCCGATTTCAGAAATGCTTGAAATTGAAGAATTTGACGAAGACATCGTTGAAGAGCTTCGTAATCGTGCAAAAGATGTATTGCTGACTAAAGCAATTGCTTCTGAGGAATTGCTCGGTGATGACAAACCTGCCGATGATCTCCTTAACATGGAAGGTATGGACGAGCAGCTCGCACATAAGATGGCCGCTAAAGGCATCATTACGATGGAAGACTTGGCTGAGCAATCTGTCGATGAGATTGTGGATATTGAAGGCTTAGACGATGAGCGTGCAGCGCAGTTAATTATGAAAGCGCGTGAACCATGGTTTGCTGAAGAAGAAAACCAAGGTTAATAAAGTAAGACAACTTAAAGAGAAGTGATGAATGTCTGACGTAACAGTAAAACAGTTAGCAGAAGTAGTGGGTATCTCGGTTGAGAGATTACTCACCCAGATCGTGGATGCCGGTCTAACTGCCAAAGATGCGGATGCAGAAATTTCTGATACAGATAAAGCTAAACTGCTTAGTCACCTGCGCACAGCGCATGGCAAAGAAACGACTAAAGAAGTGGCTAACCCTGAGCCAAAGAAAATTACCTTGAAACGACGCACAGTTAGTGAGTTGCGTGTAGGTAGTGGTTCTAAAAGTAAAACAGTCAATGTTGAAGTCAGAAAGAAACGCACTTACGTTAAACGTGGTGTCGTTCAAGCTGAAGAAGAAAAAGTGCGTGAAGAACAAGAGCGCATTGAAGCAGAAGTTCGTTTAAAGGCAGAAGCAGAGCAACGCGCGATTGATGAAGCGAAAGCGCTTCAAGAAGCTGAGGCTCAAAAGGCTGAAGCAGACGAAGCCGCTAGACTTCAAGCAGAAAAAGACGAAGCAGATAAACTTAAAGCAGAAGCCAGCGCTCAATCAGATACTGATAAAAAAGCAGCGGCTGAAACTGAGAAGAAAGCAACAGGTGACCCTCGTAAAGCTAAAGGTCGCGCCAAAGATAAAGAAAAATCGACCGCCAGCACTAAGTACGGGCGTAAAGAATTACACGTTGCGGGTGATAAATCTGGTCGACGCAAGAAACGTGCGAAAGGTAAACGCAGACCTATTTCGTCCAGTGGTTCTGAAGAGCATGGTTTTGCAATGCCAACAGCGCCGATGGTACATGAAGTGCAAATCCCGCAAACAATTACAGTTGGCGATCTCGCCCAGAAGATGAAAATCAAAGCGGGCGAAGTGATTAAAGTGATGATGGGCATGGGCAGTATGGTGACCATTAACCAAATGCTTGATCAAGAAACAGCTGCAATTGTTGTTGAAGAAATGGGTCATACGCCGAAGATGATGGCGGAAAATGCAGCAGAACATGAAGTGCTTTCTGTCAGCAGTGAAATCACTGGTGAACAAGTCACTCGCGCACCGGTTGTCACAATCATGGGTCACGTTGATCACGGCAAAACATCGCTACTTGATTACATTCGTAAATCCAGCGTTGCTGATGGTGAAGCCGGTGGTATCACCCAGCATATTGGTGCTTACCATGTAGAAACAGACAAGGGCATGATCAGCTTCCTTGATACACCAGGCCATGCTGCTTTCACAGCAATGCGTGCACGTGGTGCCAAGGCAACCGATATTGTTGTGATTGTGGTTGCGGCTGAAGATGGCGTAATGCCTCAGACCAAAGAAGCAATTCAACATGCGCGCGCCTCTGGCGTGCCAATGATTATTGCGATTAACAAAATTGATAAGCCTGAAGCTGATCCAACTAAAGTAACTAATGAATTAGTTGCAGAAGAAGTGTTACCGGAAGAATATGGCGGTGACGTTATGTTCATGAAAGTCTCAGCACATACAGGTGAAGGCGTTCCTGAATTACTCGATGCTATTTTATTACAAGCAGAACTGTTGGAATTAAAAGCAGTTGTTGATACTAAAGCGTCAGGTGTTGTGATCGAAGCGCGTCTTGATAAAGGCCGCGGTACGGTTGCAAGTATTTTGGTTCAAAACGGCACCTTAAGAAAAGGCGATATCGTCCTTTGTGGTTCTGAGTTTGGCCGTGTTCGTGCCATGATGGATGAAAACGGTAAAGTGATAGAATCTGCCGGCCCATCTATTCCAGTTGAAATTCTAGGCTTGTCTGGCACACCAGGTGCTGGCGATGAAATGATTGTTGTTGATAGCGAGCGTAAAGCGCGCGAAGTGGCTGAGTTCCGCGGTAGTAAACATCGCGATAACAAATTGGCACGTCAACAAGCGGCTAAACTTGAAAATATGTTCTCGCAAATGGAAGGCGGTTCTGTTGATGTATTGAACATCGTATTGAAAGCAGATGTCCACGGTTCAGCTGAAGCCTTAGGTGAATCTTTGCGTGACATTTCTAATGATGAAGTGCGCGTTAACATTGTTTCAAGCGGTGTTGGTGGTATTAACGAATCAGATGTTCAACTTGCCGTTGCCTCTTCTGCAATTATGATTGGTTTTAATGTCCGTGCTGATGCAACAGCGAAAAAGCTGATTGCGGATGAAGAAGTAGATATTCATTACTACAGCATTATTTACGATGCGATAGATGAAATAAAAAGCTCCGTTCTCGGTATGCTTAAACCAATTTACAAAGATGAAATCATTGGTCTTGCCGAAGTGCGCGATGTATTCCGCTCATCTAAACTTGGTGCAATTGCTGGTTGTATCGTATCGGAAGGTACAATTAAACGTACTAATCCAATTCGTGTTTTACGTGATGACGTTGTTGTTTATGAAGGTGAGCTTGAATCATTACGCCGTCATAAAGATGATGTTGATACAGTTAAGTCTGGTACAGAGTGTGGTATTGGCGTTAAGAATTACAATGACGTTAAACCAGGCGACCAGATTGAAGTTTATGAACGTACCTTGGTTGAACGTAAACTTTAATGGCTAAAGAATTTTCGCGTAGCGAACGTGTCGCTGATCAAATTCAGCGTGAGTTAGCACAACTCATTCAACGTGACATGCAGGATCCACGCTTAAACTTATTAAGCGTGTCAGCGGTAGAAGTGACCCGCGATCTTGCCTATGCCACGGTATTTGTTACCAGTCTTGATGACAAACACAGCCACAAAGAGATCCTCACTGTCTTAAGCAAAGCCAATGGCTTCTTACGCCGTGAACTTGGTAAAGCCATGCGTTTGCGGATTGTCCCCGAACTTAAATTCAAATATGACGAGTCGCTAGAGCAGGGCATGTCGATGGCAAAAATCATCCATGATGCCGTTGAAAGCGATCGCAACAAAGAAGACTAATCACCATGGGCAGACGCCGACAAACTAACCGTGGCCGCGACGTCAACGGTATCCTTATTTTGGATAAACCCCTCGGTCTTAGCTCAAATAAGGCACTACAACAGGTAAAAAACCTCCTTTTCGCGCGTAAAGCAGGCCATACAGGTAGTCTTGATCCACTTGCCAGTGGTTTATTGGCCATCTGCTTCGGTGAAGCCACTAAAATGGCCAATTACATTGTTGATACGGATAAACACTACCGTGTCACTGGTTTATTGGGCGCAACCACAACAACTGGCGATACTGAGGGCGACATCGTCTCAGAAAAACCTGTCCCGCATTTCGATAAAGCCCAGTTAACGGCCATCCTTGAAAAATTCACCGGTGAGATCATGCAAATTCCACCGATGTACTCAGCCTTGAAACACAATGGTGAACCATTGTATAAGTTGGCGCGCCAAGGCATTGAAATAGAAAGAGAACCTCGCCCAATTACGATATATTCTCTGACTTTGGTGGATATGACCGAAACAAGCTTCACTTTAGACGTTATATGCTCCAAAGGGACCTATATTCGTACGTTGGTGGAAGATATCGGTGCAGAACTCGGCTGTGGTGCCCATACCATCGAGCTACGTCGTACTTCGGTTGGGCCGTTTAGCGAAAAAGACATGGTGACCATGCAAACCTTGGTCGATGCAGAGCAAAATGATCGCGAAAAATTGAATGACTACGTAAAACCGGTCGAAACAGCTCTCGTAGGCTGGCCTGAAGTGAAGCTATCACCTGATGCGGCCTATTATTTGCGTCAGGGACAAGCGGTCACCGTGCCACATGCGCCTACTTCTGGGATCGTCAGCCTGTTTGCGGAAGAGACAAACTTCATTGGTGTCGGTGAAATACTTGATGATGGTCGTGTCACACCAAAACGACTGTTAAATATCCCCACTGATATCGCATAAAACCAAGTTTTCCCTTGTTTAATGAGGAGTTGCGGTTTAAAATACGCGCCTTCGAAAATCCTGCATGGGGCCGGATCAGGAGTTATAAATGAGCATCAATACTGAACAAAAAGGTCAGATCGTTTCTGACAATAAGCGTAGCGATAGTGACACCGGCTCGCCGGAAGTTCAGGTAGCTATTCTATCTGCACGCATTAATGATCTTTCAGGTCATTTCAAAGAACACATCCATGATCATCATTCACGTCAAGGTTTGCTAAGAATGGTTAACAAGCGTCGTAAGTTGCTTGACTACCTTAAAGGCAAAGACGTAACACGTTACCGTGAACTTATTGCCAGCCTTGGTCTGCGTAAATAAGTACAAAACTTTAATTCAAACATCGTAAGGATTCCTTTGTGGCTTCGATTAAGAAATCGTTTCAGTATGGCGATCATACTGTCACCCTCGAAACGGGTGAAATAGCACGTCAGGCAAGTGGTGCCGTCATGATCAGTGTCGATGACACTGTATTACTCGTTACTGCAGTTGCACAAAAAACAGCAGCTGAAGGTCGTGACTTCTTCCCACTCACTGTGAACTACCAAGAGCGTACTTACGCCGCTGGTAAGATTCCTGGAGGCTTCTTCCGTCGTGAAGGCCGTCCAAGTGAAAAAGAAACACTCACCTCACGTCTAATTGATCGTCCTATCCGCCCCTTGTTCCCGAAAGGTTTCAAGAACGAAGTACAAGTTATCGCTACGGTTATTTCATTAAACCCAGATATCGATCCAGACATTCCTGCATTAATTGGTACCTCGGCTGCACTGGCTATTTCAGGTGCACCATTTAGTGGACCTGTTGGCGCAGCACGCGTTGGTTACAAAGATGGTGAATACCTTCTTAACCCAGGCTTAGCAGCATTAGAAACATCAGATCTTGATTTAGTGGTTGCTGGTACGCAAAGCGCTGTATTGATGGTTGAATCTGAAGCCAACTGTTTATCTGAAGACGTAATGCTTGGCGCGGTGATGTTTGGCCACGAACAAATGCAAACCGTCATTAATGCTATTTCTGAATTCGCTGCTGAAGTCGGCACTGAAAAATGGGAATGGACTGCACCACCTGTCAACGAAGCACTTGCTGCAAGCGTTGCATCGGTTGCCACAGACGGTTTAACAGAAGCTTACCAAATTGCTGAGAAGCTAACGCGTTACGGTAAGATTGATGAAGTGCGTAAAGCAACGATTGAACAACTAGCAACCGAAGATGGCCCAACGGCTGATGAAATTTCAGGCGCATTCGGTTCCTTAGAAAAGAAAGTCGTTCGTGGTCGTATTATTGACGGTCACCCACGTATTGATGGACGTGATACATCAACAGTTCGTGCAATTAATGTACGTGTTGGCGTGTTACCACGTACACATGGTTCTGCCTTGTTCACACGTGGTGAAACACAAGCATTGGTTGTGACAACACTGGGTACTAACCGTGATGCACAAATCATCGATGCGCTAGAAGGCTCAACGAAAGACGCTTTCATGATGCACTACAACTTCCCTCCATACAGTGTTAACGAAACAGGACGTGTTGGTAATCCTGGTCGTCGTGAAGTTGGCCATGGCCGCTTAGCGAAACGCGGTGTTTTAGGTGTAATGCCTAACATGGATGACTACCCGTACTCAGTACGTGTTGTGTCTGAAATCACTGAATCAAATGGTTCAAGCTCAATGGCTTCTGTTTGTGGCGCTTCACTTGCCATGATGGATGCAGGTGTTGAACTAACAGCACCGGTTGCGGGTATCGCAATGGGCCTTATCAAAGAAGGCGACAAGTTTGCCGTTCTAACTGATATTCTTGGTGATGAAGATCATCTTGGCGACATGGATTTTAAGGTTGCTGGTTCTGTTGAAGGTATTACTGCATTGCAAATGGATATCAAGATCGAAGGTATCACTAAAGACATCATGCAAGCAGCACTGACACAAGCTTACGATGCACGTATTCATATCCTTGGCGAAATGGCTAAGGTTATCGATTCTCCTCGTAAAGAATTGTCTGACTACGCACCACGTATCATGACGTTCAAGATCAACCCAGATAAGATTCGTGATGTTATCGGTAAAGGCGGCGCAACTATCCGTTCTATTATCGAAGAAACAGGCGCAAGCATCGACATTACTGATGACGGCACTGTGAAGATTTCTTCTGTTGATAATGCAGCAGGTATGTCAGCACGCACACGTGTTGAGCAACTTACAGCAGACGTTGAAGTCGGTTCAGTTTACGAAGGCAAAGTTGCTAAGATTATGGACTTCGGTGCATTCGTTACGATTCTTCCTGGTAAAGATGGTTTAGTTCACATCTCTCAAATTTCTAACGAACGTGTTGAGAATGTTAGCGACAAACTAAGTGAAGGCGACACTATCAAAGTCAAAGTACTTGAAGTTGATAAACAAGGTCGTATTCGTTTAAGTATGAAAGCGATTGCTGAAGAAGAAGCGTAAACTCTTACGCCTTGAAATCAGTAACAAGAAGGGTCGCTATTGCGGCCCTTTTTTATTGCCTAAAATAAGTTATTATCATGATAATAGTTCGATGAATAAAGAGGTCAAAATGGACGAAAAGAACACTGCAAAAAACACCACAGAAATGGGCAAGCCGAGCTGTCAGCTACTATTAACAACGCCGATGGCAGCAATAATGCTGAGCGGAAAAGACGCAAGTGAGTTGTCAGGGTTATTAGCGTCTATCGGTCCCATTTATGCGGCAGCCGCTGAAGATACCCAAGGCGATGTTAAAGACGTTCTTTTAGCTGTGTCCTCCGTATTGCAGGGTGGTGATAGCATCATTGAAACGTTCTTTAGTGATGAAAAAGAAAAATTAAGCTTCGATCGCATGATGGAGATTTCTGCAACAGGCGCCGATTTTTGGATGTGCAAAATAGCGGATAAAGAAATCGAAACGGCTGAATTAATTAAATTATTTAAAGCGATTAAAGCGGGCTTAATTGAAACGGTTGGCGAGCTGCGTGATACAAACGAAATGATTGATCAACTTATTCAAGTGCAAGATAAAATCATTGAACATGTTTTGTCCTTATAAGTATTCTAAAAACATTTAATGAGTAATTAAAACAACAAAACCTGTTTATATGATGGGAAGGATTTATAAAAGCTATGTTTAATCTGCCTGAGAATCTAGTTGACCCCATGAAAATTCAGGGCTCAATAGAGATGTTAAATGAATACGTAAAGGATGAGAGTATTTCACCTTTAATCTCTGCATTAGAAGCCTTAAAAGAAGATCCTGGTAGCGAATCACTTTTAGCGAAGGTGTCTGAGGCATTGAATGGTCTTGGTGTATTAAAAGGCGCCGTTCTAACCTATGCCCCATATGTCTGGTTGATGTTGGCTGAAGATCCTTTTGATGACTAGTAGAAAAGTTAAAATTAAAGAATAAATAATGTAACAAACCTGCCTTCAATCAGTTGCACCCGCAGCCAAAGGTAGACATAACAATAAAAATTTGGCTAAAACAAGACACTCAAAGAATCAATATTATTAGGGAATGATAATATGAAAAATCTAGTATTTATTCTAGCACTGATAGGTTCTGCTTATTATGTCTATACAAACCACTCTCCATTTCAAACGGAAGAGACGGATCCGCATTTTATTGAAGTGCGCTACCGTATTGGAAATACCAATATAAAACTGGTTGGATTTGGAAAAATGTTATCCAAAGGTGATTGCCTAGGCCGATCTGCTCTTTTCTGGCGTAATGTATTTAAGCATAGCGGAGAAGTAGAAATTGCAGATGCTAAGGCTAACTGTAATAGAAATATGCCAAAGAGATACCGTAAGTTATTCAAAAACAAACCAGTGACAGCAAGCTACCTTGTGATGGATAAAGGCAATAATAAAGAACGGGACGGGCGTTTTATATTTTATGGTGTTCCGTCGAGTATAGTAATGAAAGAATGCGACAAAATCATTCAGGCAGTAAAAAAGAATTATCGAGGCAAGATGTATTGTGTGAAAGGTACGATTGGTTGAATCCGTAGCCGAGAGCGGATCTTTTTTCAAAAATTTTTAAAGCTATTTTTTCGACAGGATTAACAAGATTGACATGATTTTTAACATCTAACCAGCAACAGAATCCTGTTAATCCTGTCATAATTTTTTTTGATAAATGGCCGATAGCAGACAATAAAATCTTAACGCTTAATTGCCTTAATAGATGAAAACCGCTTAATCCATGGTTGCCATGTTGTCCAGCTATTGGGGAACTCAGCGATGGCTTTTTTAGCGTCGGCAACAGTTGTATAACTACCATAAATTACTGCATGCCATTGACGGCCATTTTGGCTGGAGATTACATCGGCATAATTCGAGGTGAGCTTGATGTGTTCTTTAAAAGCGTTGATTAACCTTGGCTCGATACTCGCCGCAAGTTGTATGGTGTAATTATCTTTTGGTTGTTGTTGTGCCCAAACCAAACCATGGTCTTGTGGACTAAGTGGAGGCTCATTCATCGTGATATTAGGTGGGCCGAGTAATTCCGCGTCATCATTTAGGGCAAGATGGATGCGTTCAGGTGGCGCTATAACAGTTTCAGTTACAGTGGCGACAGGCACGTTATTATTTTCTGAAACATTCGTTGTACCAGTTTGTTCTGATAGTTGAGCGTATCGCGTTGCTGCATCTTCTCGGCCTTGGTCTGCGGCTGTTTTGAACCACTTTAAGGCTTTATCTGTATTAATCGGTGTACCAAAACCTTTTTCATATAGGATGCCAAGGTTGTATTGTGCTTGTGAGGAACCTGAAGCGGCAGCTAACGATAGCCAGTTAAGTGCCTCGGCATCATCTTTCTCAACGCCTTCACCATAAACGTACATACTACCAACAAGTGTCTGCGCTAAAACATGCCCGGATTTTGCTAGCGGCAACCAAGCATTAAAAGCTTTTTGGTAATTTTTCTTTTGATATGCAACAACACCTTCTCGAAACGGCTCAGCATGCGCGGTTGATATGGCAGCGACTAAAAAAGTGAACAGTAATGATTTAATTAATTGTCGCATTAACTAATTACTTTTTGTCGAGCGTTGTTTCAGCAACAATGTACCATTGACCATCTATAAGCTTAAAGTCTAACTGTTTGTTAGTAATGTCTTGGTAAGTATCGGACTTATAGTCTTGGGTAAAGGTAACCGTAAAGTGGCCTTCCTTAGTTGAACTCAAAGAGACATTGGTGAGTGATAGCTGAATGCGTTTTTGATTTTGTAGACGCTGCTGTCTGTTCGCCGCCCATGTAAAGTGAGAGGGGAAACCTTTACCAACGTAATCAGGGCTGTAACTGGATATGTAACCACGAGGTTCTAACTGTGCCCATGAGCGCGCCCATTTATCCATCACGCTTAACACTTCCTTGGCTAGCGCTTTGAATTCTATTTGTTGAGCTGTCTCAGTATTTTTGGCGGACTCTTCAGCCATCACCGGCGCATTAATACTTAATAATAAGAAACAAAAAGCAGTGAGTATGGTTGTATGTATTGAGGAAGTTAGTTTGTGCATTGTATAGCCCGATCTCGTTGATATTTATGAATTATATATAGCATTATGATATTTGAAATGGAGGAAAAATGCTTTATTTATTTTTTGATATCATTCAAAAACGCAGGGATCCGCTGCTCTAGCCAGTATCCCTGTTCACCAATAAATCCAACATGGCCGCCGTGCTTGCTGGTAGCAAGCTTAACCGATGCAGGGATGTTATTGAGCTCAGGGATCGCCGATTTATCAAGAAACGGGTCATCTTGAGCATGCAAAATTAAAGTTTGGCTGCGAATAGCTGGGATATATTGATTTGAGCTTGATTGAGCATAATAATCATCAACACCCCTAAAACCATGAAGTTGTGCCGTTACGAGGTGGTCAAATTCATGAAAATTCTTGGCATTAAGGGCTGCGTCGATATCAATGATCGATCCAAGTAATCGTTGTTTGTGCAGAACGCTGGCTTTAAGGTTTTTTAGTAAATGATTTTGGTATATCCCTAAGCCACTTTTTCTAAGTGTCAGTGCGGCGTTGTTTAAGTCAAAGGGCACGGAAACAGCAACGGCTGCACTGAGCTTACTGTTTTGGCCAGTTTCACCCAAATATTTAAGCAAGGCATTACCGCCAAGAGAAAAGCCGATAGCAGTGATTGTGGTGTTAGGGTTACGTTGTTGAAGTAAGTTTATAATAAAGCCGATATCACCGGTTTCGCCAGAGTGATAAGCACGAGGAAGTCGATTGGGTTCGCCGCTGCAGCCTCGAAAGTTCATTGCGACAGTACGCCATCCAGCTTGGTTTAGAGCTGCCATCAGACCACGCACGTAACTAGAATTACTCGAACCTTCCAAACCATGAAAAATAATGGCGATTGGGCCTTGTGCATTTTCATCCCAATCTAAGTCAAGAAAATCGCCATCGGGGAGCTCAATTCGTTCTCGCTGTGTTGCTACATGAGGAGTACGTCTAAATAGGCTTGGCCATAATGTCTGAATGTGTGGATTGGACCAGCAGCATCGAGGCTTAAAGTGAACAGCGTCATGCATGCGTTTATTTAAATTTGTGTAGATATTTTTTCCACAAAGAAGGCGGCGCAGGTTTGTGCAAATCACAAGGTGTTAAACGAGAGATGATCC
>Ga0316205_10000331_pt1 | contig 97327 bp, 89 predicted proteins | sample 3monthpyrite_MG_FD_204941 | JGI IMG/M metagenome (GOLD analysis project Ga0316205, IMG submission 204941) | Microbial mat bacterial communities from mineral coupon in-situ incubated in ocean water Damariscotta River, Maine, United States -... | ecosystem: Environmental > Aquatic > Marine >... | reverse complement strand
GGCGTGCCCCCCCCAACTGATTGAGGATAACACCTGCAATATTGATATCACTGTCAAAAGCTTGATAACCCAAGATGAGTGGAGCGATGCCGCGGGTCATACCGCGTGCATCAATGACGAGTACCACTGGTGCTTTGAGTAATTTTGCTAGCGCTGCATTCGAGTTGCTGCCATCCAGATCCAGGCCGTCATATAATCCCTTGTTACCTTCAATCAGGTTTATGTCGATACCGTCCTGGTAACGATGATAGGTCTCTGTGATCTCCTGATCCTGCATAGTATAAAAATCTAGATTGTGGCAGGGATTACCTGCAGCAGCGCCGAGCCACATGGGATCGATGTAGTCAGGGCCTTTTTTAAAAGGCTGAGTACGTTTACCTAATTTTGTGAGGGCGGCACAAAGACCAATAGAGACAGTTGTCTTTCCAGAGGATTTATGGGCTGCTGAAACGAAAATGCGCGACATAAGTATTCGCGTCCAATTGATTAGTGCCTACTGTCGAGTCTAGATCAACAAGGCGGTTTAAAGTGGCGGCAACACCACCCTGCGCTTAAGCAGAGTGGTGTGGATCAATATCCTTGTCTGCAAGACTTTCTGGCAATATGCGCAATACGTTCATTGCAAAAACAGCCAGGAATAGTGTGATAGCAATACCGCTTAGGCCTAGCAAGATTTCATACAGACTAGCAGAGTATTCAGCAATGGCCCCATCACCAATAACACTTTCAACTATCTTGCCAGGGAACATATCCATTGGGAATGCCTGGCCGCCTATAATGGTGACATACATCTGTGACAATCCACCAATCACAACAAGTAGTGAAGCAATGATAAGAGCACCACGAGACTTGAATCCAGGCAACAGAGTTAAGGCAAGAGGGGCTAGTGTGCCTAATAGTATTTGGCCAATCCAGAATGCCTGGCTGTAACTATTACCACCAAATAACAAGAAGTTCTGAATGCCATCGGCTTTAGCCGCTGAGTAGAAGTTTGTCAGGTTAAATATGATTACAAAGTAAAGTGCTGCGGCAACGAAGATACCGAGTAATTTACGTAAACGATTTACGATGACATCACCGAGTTCTCTTCCGGTCCAGGCATATGCTGGAATCAGTACTAGACAGAATAATGCCAAACCATAGGCAAATGATAGTACTACGAACATTGGTGCAAGAATTGCTGCATCGTAGGCTTCGCGAGCAACCAGGAAGCCAAAGATCAAACCAGTACCTGTGGTAAGTGCTAGTCGCCATACAAACGCAACCAGGCTAGCCGTCTTTGCATATTTATTGTGACGCTTAACCAGTGTAAACCACAAATAGATACCAACAATGAACATGAAGCCTGTGTACAAAATGAAATTCCAACCGAAGACAGAGTGCGTCCAGCGCGCTGGCATACTGTTATATAGGAACTGGGTGAGTGGAACATCAAGTAGATGCTCAGGTCGACCTAGATCAAGTATCAATACAGCGAGACCACCTGCCAGAATAGTCATCGACAAAACCATAGACAAAGGTGCCAAAGGTTTATAAACAGTTCGACCAAACACAGAAGCAATGGAGGCAATATTTAATGCACCCGATGCTGCAACGATTAGGAATACGGCAAACACGTGTGGCGTACCCCAGACGATGCGATTTGTCATACCGGTGATGATGTGTCCCTCGCCATGCATCATGAGTGCAGAGATTAGACCTGCGCCGATGATTGCGATAAGTACAGCCATTAAGGCAAAGAAGCGGGGACTACGCCCTTCAATTTCAGTATATCGTGGTGTCTTCATAGTCTTTGTTTTAGGTTAGGTTTTGATAACGAACACCAGTGTTCAAACCCAGATCAGAACGGATTTGCTCACCACCATATTGTTTGAGGCGCTTGGAGATCTCACTTTGTGGATCTTTTAAGTCACCAAACCACATGGCTTTATGACCTTCTGCATTACATGCGTCAACACAGGCAGGATTGTTCGGTCCATTTGGATCATCAATACGATGCGCGCATAAGGTGCAGCTCTCTACAGTACCTTGACCACGTGGATACTTTTTCTCGGTTGTTTCTTCATGGATAAACGAACGCGCATTGTAAGGGCAGGCCATCATGCAATAACGGCAACCAATACAAGCATGTTTGTCAACCAGGACAACACCGTCTTCACGCTTCATGGAAGCATTAGTTGGACATACATCAACACAGGGTGGGTTAGCACAATGCTGACACATCATAGGTATTGTTTGGACATGTCCGGTTTGTTTGTCCGTTAGCTTAACTTTGCGTATCCATTTCGCGTCTGTTTCGTGATTTATTTCTTTGGCAGGTACGACACCGTTTTCTACATGGCAAGCAGTAACACACTTGTTACAGTTAGAAGCACACTTGTTAGCATCGATTAACATGCCCCAACGATTTTTGTTGGAGACAGCTTGATCGGCTGGTTTTGCGTGCACAGTATTTAAAATAACGCCGGGTGCGATACTTAAACCAGCAACAGCAGATGCCTGTGCAAGAAATTGTCGACGGTATTGATCAACTTTATTTTGACTCATTGTTGACTCTCCGCTTTGTCGTTTGACAGCACTTCTAGTGTTTCAGGTGACAGGCTCTGGGTAGCAACATTGATATGGAAAGTGTCGTTTGCAGATACCTTATGACGATATTGAGTGTTCTCTGGTTTGTCAGAATGACAACTGAAGCAATCGATTTGCACTGCAACATAGGTGTGACAAGTACTGCAAAAATGCTCTGAGTCTTTCGAGCTTGCAACTTTGCCATCTTCAGCGGGTGCATTATGGCAATCGATACATTCTTTCAGGCTGTGTTGTTTGGTTCGAACACCTTTGCGAAGTGTTTCATCACGTTGATGCATGATATAAGACATGTGATCTTTGCGCATCTCTGCTACAGGCTCAACACATAGTGTCTCTTCGTTGTATTTCTTCTTGGCTTTAGGTGGTTCAGGCGACAAGGAATCGGCCTGAGCCACTGCTGATAGTGCAAGCACTACCAGCAAAGCTAAAATTTTATTTTTAAGTGACAACGTAAGTTACCTCGTTTACTCACCCATGGCCATGTCGATGTAACCGGTAGGGCATACATCTGCGCAGATATGACAACCAACACATTTGCTGTAGTCAGTATCAACATAACGACCCATGGTGGCTTCGTCTTTCTTAACTCGGAAGATAGCGTCTTGTGGACAATAGATTACACAGTTGTCGCATTCGAAACACATACCGCAGCTCATGCAGCGATCAGCTTCTTCTTTCGCTTGTTCTTCTGAAAGTCCCTTCATGCGCTCCTGGAAGTGGCCCAGTACTTCTTCTGAATCAGGTACTTCTTCCTCTCGCTTGACGCGAGGAGTAAAATCGAAGTGCCCCAAAAATAGTTTATCTGAAGGAATGATTTCGTGATGTGAACGATCTTCGTAGTTGTGGACAGCCCACTTACCACTTCCTGTGCCACGCAAATCATCAGTAACATCTTTGCTGAACTCAATTGGCTCAAGACCTGTTTCACGCAGTTTTTCTAACAAGTTGAAGGTGTGCTTATCAACTTTAGGACGCTTACGTAAGTCTTCGTGCTTGAAGTAGTGGTCGATACTTTCAACGGCAACAGAAGCCTGACCGATAGCAGTTGTTAGCAGGTGAGGGCGAACAATATCACCCGCAACAAAATGGCCTGGCTTACCAGGTACCTGATAGTGCTGATCTGCATCGATGAAGCCATGGTCATTACCCATATCTTCCATACCCGCTAAATCACCACCTTGACCAATCGCAGAAACGATCAAGTCAGCTTCGATATCGAACTCGCTGCCTTCTTTAACTGTTTTGCCGTCTTCTTCTAACTCAGCCACTTTAAGTGCAGTTGCGCGACCATCGCTGTCTAGTACAACTTCAACAGGTGTTAACTGACCGCGAATCTTTACACCTTCACGTAGTGCGTCACGAATTTCATGTTCGGCTGCATTCATTTTCTCAATAGCTGAACGTGAAATCAGGGTTACGTCAGCACCAAGTTTAGTTGCTGATGAAGCAACGTCATGGGCAGTGTGACCAAGAACAACGTTTTCTGGGCGATCTTTTTCGTTGATGTTTGTGATATGACCCAAGCGACGTGCGACTGATACCACGTCGATTGATGTATCACCACCACCGATTACAACAACTTTCTCTGTTACCAGCTTTAAGCGACCATCGTTGAAGGCTTCAAGGAAGTCGACACCGGTAAGACAGTTTTGTGCTTCGTCAGCATTTGGGATAGGAAGTTGACGACCTTTCTTTGCGCCTAAGGCCCAAAGTACAGCATCAAAATCTTTTTCAACTTGTTCCATGCTGATGTCTTTACCAACACGAGTATTTAGCTTCACTTCAACACCCATATTGATAATACGATCAATTTCTCCATTCAATACATCACGAGGTGTACGATATCCAGGAATACCATATTTCATCATGCCACCCAGTTCTGCGTGGTCATCAAAGATTGTACATGCGTGACCAAGGCGACGTAATTGATATGCTGCTGCTAGGCCAGCAGGACCACCGCCGATAATAGCGACTTTTTTGCCAGACTCTTTTTCACTGGAGGCAAAAGTAAAGCCAGCTTCAAGCGCTGAGTCACCAATGAATTGCTCAACAGAGTTGATACCAACATGGTCTTCTACCTGATTGCGGTTGCAACCATCTTCACATGGAGCAGGGCAAACACGACCCATGATAGAAGGAAAAGGGTTCGCATCAGTCGAACGACGGAATGCGTACTCTTGCATAGTCATATCGCCAGATGGTTTTTCGATACCACGCACGATATCCAACCAGCCACGAATATCTTCGCCAGAAGGGCAGCTACCCTGACAAGGTGGAGTACGATTGACGTAAGTCGGGCATTTATATGAAGTGTCTTCGCTAAAGATCTGAGCGGTCATTGAACCCCATTCATTATCACCGTCTTTGAACTTACGAAACGTGAGTGTTTTGTCTTGCATATCGTCACGTGATGTAGCCATACCTCTATCTCCTGTGCTAACTGTTAGTTCGGATTAACCCGTACCAAAAAAATTATTCTGCTTCAGCAGCGTCTGATTCATCCGCCGCTTCTTCTGCCTTTTCATCTGGAAGGCCTTTAGTCAATATGATTGCTTCAGATACCAACTGATGCACACTGACTACCTGGTCCATAGTAAAGCCATAGTAGGGCATTACCTTTGTAAATTGACTCTTACAAATGGCGCAAATTGCAGCCATGTGTGTAACGCCGTTGTGCTCAACGACATTTTTTAATGCCTGCATTCTAGGCATGGCACCTTTTACGCGAACTTCCATCAAGTCGTCTGTCAGGAGGCCGCCACCACCGCCACAGCAGTAAGTGCCTTCGCCAATCGTATCTGCTTCCATATCGACAAAGTTGTTACATACCGCCTTAATAACTTCACGAGGAATCTTGAACTGACCGCCAGGCTCAGAACCCATCCGGGATGCTCGCGCTACGTTACATGAATCATGGAACGTAAGTGTCATGTGATCATTTTCTGACTTGTCGAGTTTGAGGGCATTCTTCTGAATCAAGTCATAGGTGAATTCACAAATATGTTGTGGGACTGGGTATTTAGGATCCAGAAAATCAAATGGACCTGCAAGCGTATTCAGGAAGCTGTATGCAACACGCCATGCGTGACCACACTCACCAAAGACAATTCGCTTAACGCCTAGTTCTAAAGCAGCTTCGCGAATACGCATCGCAACACGTCGCATATTCTCATAGCTTCCGATAAACATACCGAAGTTGGCTGCCTCTGATGCATATGAACTTACTGTCCAGCTAACACCTGCTTCATGGAAAACTTTACCGTACCCAATTAGACCATCAACGTGCGGTTCTGCAAAAAAGTCAGCAGAAGGTGTTACTAATAAGATATCTGCGCCTTTGACGTCTAACGGATATTTAACAGCAACACCAGTATCTTCTTCGACTTCCTCTTCGAGCCCTTCTAAAGTATCCGCAAGCGCTGGTTCAGGTAAACCAAGGTTATTACCAATTTTGAATACTTTGCCGATGATCTCGTTTGAGTACTTTTGACCCATGCCAACAGTGGCTAATACTTCGCGTGCCGCCATAGTGATTTCAGCGGTATCAATACCGTAAGGGCAGTAAACAGAACAGCGACGACACTCTGAACATTGGTGGAAGTAACTATACCAATCATCCAGAATCTCTTTATCTAATTCTTTCGCACCTACAAAACCGGGGATGCCGAGTTTACCAAAGAACTTACCCGCAAAAGTAAAGTAGCGACGATAAACCTGGCGGAACAGATCTTGTCGGGCAACCGGCATGTTTTTGGGATCTTGTGTTCCCAGGTAATAATGACATTTGTCTGTACAGGCACCGCACTTAACACAAATGTCTAAATAAACTTGTACAGAGCGATACTTTGACTGAAGCTCGCCCATTTTCTCAATGGCTTTCTCTTTCCAGTTATCAACCAGCTCATCAGGGTAGCCTAATGGCTCGTTAAACGGCGCTCTTGATATGAACGGCATAGAGCCAGTCATCGTCCCATCTTTATATTTAGGGATGATTTGGTATTCTTTTAATTCTGGGGTTTCAAAATCGGCCACGTTTATTCCTCATCCACCTTGTATATTAGTTACCAGACTCAAGTTTGCGCGCCCATGGAGCAACATGACGTTGTTCACGTGGGTTGTCCACCTGGTTACGAGAAGGACTAAAGAACACACCTGGCGCATGGAGAAGTTTACTAATTGGAAAGATCACCATCAGGACCAACACTAATGATAAGTGGGTAATGATAAGACCATTATCAGGTACTGGCTGCCAGTTTAATGTCAGTAAGCCGATGACAAAATCTTTTAGCTCTACAATGGCGCCAGCATCTTTAAACACAAATGACACAAGCACACCTGTTAGTGCAATTCCCATAATTAAAAGCAGCATTGCAAAATCAGAGGGGCTCGAAATATAACGTACTCGATCGACCAGTAAGCGACGTGCAAATAATCCTGCAAGTCCAAACAGCATTGCCCAGCCTGCATATTGCCCAGCAGTAAGGATCAGCCAGTTGTTCACTAAGGGATAAATAAACCAGTCATTCGGAATGACATAACGTAAATGTCTAAAGAATGCGAGTAATAGGGCAAAGTGGAATATCCAGCCGAATATCCAGATCCATTTATTTGATTTCCACAGACTGTTGAAGAAAACAACCTCTGTAATCAAACGCCAGACAACGCCAGTCTTGGTTACCGGTGCAGGTGTTGTTGGTATTTTTAATGGAGCCGGCGTCCGCGCATATTGTCTGATCTTGCTAAACAGACCAACAACAAGCAACAGAAATGCCGCATAAAACAATATACCGAATAAAACGGTCATTCGTTCCTACCCTATATAATTTGTTCGACGTACTTTAAAGTAGAGGGGGAGGGTTACTCCCCCTGAACTGATGCGTAATATTAAACGCAGCCTGTTGGCTTAGGTAAACCAGCATACTTACATGCTTGTTTGCCTGGACCATATGGGAATAACTCATACAGGTACTTGCTGTTACCTTTCTCTTTACCTAATTTCTTACCAATAGCTTTAGTCAATACGCGTACTGCTGGAGCAATTTGATACTCTTCGTAGTATTCGCGCAGGAAGTTGATAACTTCCCAGTGGCTTTCAGTTAATTCACAGTCATCTTCTTTAGCCATGATGTCAGCGATTCCTGGTTCCCATTCAGTAAGGTTCGCTAAGTAACCCTCTTCATCAACCTCGAAGGTTTTTCCGTTTAATTCAATTGCCATGGTTGGTTCTCCTCGTGCAGTGAACTACACAATAGTTCGTATTTTAAAAGTTAAAGCCAAGCCTGTACTTTGTCATTATCAACGGTTAAGGAAACAAAACCGCTGTAGTCGACAACCTTGATGCCATCGATAAGCTTATCTTCGCTAATACCGCGGGCTTTCAAGTCAGGACCTAAAACATAAAAACTGATATCACCCTTTGCGCTATCAACTGCCGCAGATTTCTCTGTGCCTTTCATCGCGCCATAAACGCCATCTTCAATCATCAGGACTGAACTGCCTTTGGCAGCTAATCGCAGACAAGCGTCTAATGAGTTTCTTTCAAAAGGTGATTTGTTTACTGTGTGTAAAATTGCCATTTATCTTTCCACCTTAAAAGTTTAGTAAGACGTCAGACTCATCGAGTAACGCTTTCATTTCATCAGCGCTAACGACCTTGATTGAATCTTTTTCAGCCCAATCTTCGTCTTCATCTTCCCACTTGAGAGGCATAAGATCGTCAACGGTCAAACCGCGTGCGTCTAATGACTCTTTTTCTACATAGATCTTGTTGATATCATAATCACCAAGAGCAGAGTAGGTAGGTGAAAAGTTTTTGATGCCCAAGTCTGTCGTATCTTGACCTTTAGCGATCTGGTAAACACCGTCATCGATAAAGGCAAGAGCAACATCTTGCTCAAAAGCCGCACCAATCAAAATAACTTCTAATGATTCCCATGCGTAGATCGTGCCGTAAGGGGCTTTACGATTTACATACATGAATTTTTTTGTAGCCATGTAATTCCCCTACCTTAATCGCCAAACACAACAAGACGATCACTCTCGATGCCAGCTTCGATTAACTGACCGAGGCCAGAAATGCGAAAACCGTCAGCAATGTTATTGCCGTCTTTGCCGTTACGTTCTTGTTCACCTTCGTCCACGATACCGCGACGTTGAGCAGCAGCAACACAAACGACCAGGTCGAGGTTGTGTTCTTTCGCTAGGTCTGACCAGCTATTCGCAATATGAATATCATCTTGCGGAGGCGTGGAATAACGTGTGCCATTATTCACACCATCGTGATAGAAGAATACGCGAAAGATCTCATGACCTGCTTCAATCGCAGCCTTGCAATAGTTCAAGGCTGTGACTGAAGCTTCATGGTTATAAGGGCCTTCATTAATTTGAATACCTAACTTCATCAATTCAATTCCTGTATTTAGAAACGGATGTGAGTAGAGGCATTCAAGCTGGCACGTGCACCTTTCCAGTTATCAATGTGATACTTGGTGAAAGGTAAGCCAGTCACTTCAAAGAACTGAGGCCAGCCGATACGTTCAATCCAGTCGTTGATACGTTCCCAATCTTTCGCACCTTCTTTATAAGCTTTAAGAATCTGCTTAACGATCGCTGTAGCTTCTGGCCAGCGAGGTGGATTATTTGGGATGCCAGCAGCAACCAGTTTTTGGAAGGTAGGTTTGCCACGTGCATTAGAGTGGTTACCACCAACCCAGATAGCCAGCTGAGAATGGATAGGATCGTTAATCTGCATTGGAGGACAAGGTGGGAAACATGCACCACAACAGATACATTTCTTCTCATCTACTTCCAATGAAGGCTTACCATTAACCAGTGCAGGACGAATCGCAGCAACAGGACAACGCGCAACAACGGTAGGACGCTCACAAACGTTAGCTACTAAGTCATGGTTGATCTTAGGTGGCTTAGTGTGTTGAACGTTAATCGCGATATCGCCTTGACCACCACAGTTAATCTGACAGCAAGAGGTAGTTAAGTGAACGCGGTTAGGCATGTTACAGTTTTTAAAGTCGTCGATGAGTTCATCCATCATTGACTTAACAACACCTGATGCGTCAGTACCAGGGATGTCACAGTGTAACCAACCTTGAGTGTGTGAAATCATTGCAACTGAGTTGGCAGTACCACCAACAACGAAGCCAGCATCTTCAAGCGCTTTGATCAAAGGCTCTACTTGCTCTTCTTTCGTTACCATGTATTCAATGTTTGAACGTAAAGTGAAACGTACAAAACCATCTGCAAATTCGTCGCCAATAGAGGTCAGCTTGCGCAGAGTGTATGAATCAAGAATACGCTGAGTACCTGCTTTAACAGTCCAGATTTCGTCTCCGCTGTGTGCAACGTGACGTAAAACACCAGGACGTGGATGCTCGTGGAATTTCCACTGTCCATAGTTTTTACGCATCGAAGGATGCATATACTGAAAGCCGTCTGGGCAACCTGATTCAATCGGTGGGCGTGGAGCCGCTTTTTGATCCGACATGAGTTGTTCTCCTAAAACTTCGTTAATTCTTTATGCTTAAAATGCTTAGCAGTGCAGGATTAACCTGCAGCTGCTGCCTTTTCTTCTGCCTTGCGGTTGAACCATGCTTCAGCTTCTTCGTCCCAACCATCCATACGTACGTATGAACATTGACGTGGGCTGCTGACCATATTTGGATCAACGTCGACACCGATACCTTCAAGGAAGTTAACCAAACCAATACGTTCGATCATCTCACCGGTACGTTCGTGTTCAAGGGCATTCTCTGCAAAGAAGTCGATGGTCTCTGAAGCAAGATCAACAATTCTTTCGTAATCATCAGCTGTATCCAGCTTCATGAACGGAACGATTACCGTGCCCATCAAGTCACCAATCTTCAGCGTACGCTTACCACCGATAAGAATGGTTACGCCTTTGTCATCACCAGGTGATAAAGCTTTAGTCATAACGTTTAGGCAGTGCATACAACGTACACAGTTACCGTTGTCGATATCTAAAGTGTTGTCATCGTTCAGAGTCATGCAGTCTGTTGGGCAACGTGTAGTAACGTTATCGATAACGTAGTCACGACCTTTTGCTTCGATGAATGCTTTAACTTCATCTTGGTCGACTTTCATGTCATCGCGCCAGGTACCGATTACTGCAAAGTCAGAACGCTCGATAGAGTTCATGCAGTCATTTGGGCAACCAGAGACTTTGAATTTGAATTTGTAAGGAAGGGCAGGACGATGAACATCATCAGTAAAGGTGTTAACCAGATGACGCATTACCGCGTGCTCATTAGTACAAGACTGTTCACAACGCGCCGCACCAACACAAGCCATTGCAGTACGTACACATGGACCTGCACCACCTAAGTCCCAACCGTATTCATTGATTTCATCAAAGAAGTGTTGAGTGCCTTCAGTCGTAGTACCGATGAACATGATGTTACCAGTCTGACCGTGGAAGGTGATCATGCCCGAACCATGTTTTTCCCAGCTATCAGCTAGTTGGTTCAGCATATCGGTTGAGTAGTAGTTGCCGGGTGGTGGCTGTACACGCAAGGTGTGGAATTCTCTTGATTCAGGGAAAGCATCGCCTACTTCTGAGAAACGGGGAATGATACCGCCGCCGTAACCGAATACTGAAACTGTACCACCTTTCCAGTAACCTTTACGGGTTTCATAAGAGTGCTCAAGTTGACCTAACAGTGAGTTAGCAACTTCGTTGATGCGCTCACTTGGGTACTCATCGCGCATGCGCTTGAAACCAGAAATGAAGCTAGGCCAGGGTCCTTCTTCTAGGACGTCTAGCATTGGCGTAGGATGAATCTTGCTTTTATCCATGGCTTTCTCCTTCGGATATAAACTCGTTAATTGCCGGCTAATTGGGTATTTAAATCCCCAGCTAATCCAAATAAAGATTTAACTAGGGCACATATAAACCTTGTTCATTTGACTGAGCGAAGTCTAGGTCGCGCCGCCCTCTGGGAGAACCTCACCTATGGGGTGATCATACATCCCAGGCTTACCCCTTAAGGGGTAGATAAAAATTAACCAATCGACCATAAATTGCATTTGCAGATGATTGATTATCATTGATCCTATGTTTTCACAAAATAAAACAATAAGTTACGTGCTTTAGTAAGCTGTAAGCGGGCGGAATTATATAACCATATGCAGCACAGGTGAATACTTATGGCAATTATTTTTATCTGCAGGGCACCCCAAAAAAGTTGCGTGTATTACAATGTCATTAACTTTTAATGTAAAAAATTGATATGTCAGAAGCTCAGTCAAAATTACAAGAGACTACGATAACGGCAAGGCGTGCTGAGGCCTTTAACCTGGACAATGAGCAGGCCTACGCTGAGTGGCGCTTAGCGAAACTGGCCGGGTATCCATCCCATATTCAGGACTTAAAGTGTGAGTTCAATACCCCAGGAAACCTGAGTGCGGCAGAAAAGTTGGCTATTGGCCAGTCTTTAGACAAGACCAACATAGCCATATATAAGTGTAAAGGGCCGGCCGCGACCAAAGAAGACATCCAGACTCTGGCTAACCAGGTTGGCCTGCGTCAACTGGATAATAATCTCTGCGCGGACGAGGACAGCATTACGTCACTACAGGTGAAAGAGAGCGGCCGCCATGGCGGCTATATCCCCTACAGTAACAAGCGTTTAAGCTGGCACACCGATGGCTACTATAATCCCCCTGAACAGACGGTCAGAGCAATTGTCATGCACTGTGCCCGACCTGCTGCTGCGGGCGGGGAGAATACCTACCTCGATCCGGAGATTATATATATCCAGTTACGCGACCAGAATCCTGAGTGGATAGCGGCATTGATGCAGCCCAATGCGATGACCATCCCGCCGAACCTGGAAAATGGTAAAGAAATACGGGCTGAAACCAAAGGGCCAGTATTCTCCGTGGATAACGATGGTTATTTACATATGCGCTATTCAGCTAGAACCAAAAACATTGAATGGGCTACAAATGGACATATAAAGCAGGCAACAGATTTTATTACGGCATTTTTAGCCAGTGACTCGCCTTACATATTTCGTTATCGGCTTGAGGAAAATGAAGGTGTGATAAGTAATAATGTGTTGCATAATCGCAGCGCATTTGAAGATGATGAGCAGCATAAACGTTTATTGTTTCGTGCACGTTTTTATGATCGCGCAAACGTAAAATACTAAACTTAAAAGCACAGGAAAATTTATATGTTATGGCTTAGCGAAGTGTTATTGCAAAATCATGAAATGACTTCATTTGATGAATTGAAAGTAAAAATTGCCGAAGGTGCCAAAGGCGAAATGTTTTTTCGCATGGATGTAAAGCCACCTTTTTTGGATACTCCGGAAAACTGGGAAGATGTACTGGAATCTTCTTTTACTAGCGGGCAGCGGACTTAAACTTGAGCCGCAATAACCTGTAATTACAGGATTAAATTAATGTTTTGGACAGAAGATACAGACACGAAAAAAAGATATGAAGCGCCTGATGATGTGATGGATGTCAGTTTTAAACTTGACTGTAAAACATTACCGATCGATCACGCTCAATCATTGTCAGATGCAATTCATACTGCTTTACCCTGGTTCGCCGATGAAGAATTTGCTGGCTTACATCTAATACATGTTGCTGAGTCTGGTAACGGCTGGATGCGCCCTGAAGACCCTGAAAACGAAGTACTCTGTTTGTCTAAACGGACGCGCATGACCTTGCGTGTACCCAAGCATCGGATTGATGATGTAAACAAACTTACCGGGCATTCGCTTGATATTGATGGGCACTCTCTAACCGTAAAAGAAGCAACATCAAAAACGCTGAGTGTATTGCCGACCATGTTTGCCCGTTATGTGTTAACGGAACAACATCTAGATGAAAACGAATTCCTCAATGAAATGGTGGACGTGCTACGTGCAATGGAAATTCCTGTTACCAAAATAATGGCAGGCCGCCAACACAAGATGCGAATGACTGATAGTGAAATCTATTTGCGTAGTCTGATGGTGGCGGAAATGGTCCCGGAGAATGCATTCAAATTACAAAAGCATGGCATTGGAGAGGGTCGAAAGTTTGGTTGTGGCCTGTTTGTACCACAAAAAGGCATTAGTGCCGTCAACTCAGACGATTAGTGAAAGACTTACTGAATTTCTAAGATTTTGCCTGAGCCTGCTTCTATCACCGATGGGGTGCTTGATCCAAGGCAAAAAATCCAGATAATAGGCGCACTTTGATAACTGGATGGGGCCCTGGAACTATATGGGTACTGATTAGGCCTTTTTTCAGCTTATACAGCTTAATAAAATTCTAGAGGTGATTAACAATGGCACTGGAAGTAAACGGGCAATCTATCGAAACAACAGACAATGGCTATCTTGTAGACGCAAGCGCCTGGACCAAAGAGATTGGCCAAGCACTGGCAGATGGCGAAGGTATTGAGATGACTGACAAACATTGGGATGTTATCGACTACCTGCGTGATGAACACTTCAATAATGGTGGTTCCGAGCCGAATGAGCGTACCATCCTGAAAGACATGGGCGCAAAGTGGGGTGAAAAACGCCTTAGCTCAAAAGTCATGTACGAAATGTTCCCGCTAATGCCTTCAAAACAGGGCCGTAAAATAGCCGGATTGCCGCAAAGTACGCGTAAAGGCGGTTACTAAGCGTCCGATAAAGAGGCACCTGACCATAAGTGATATAGAGACGGTATAAGGCGTTTGCTATATTCGTTGAATCATTAAATAGGGCCTTCTAGCCAGGTTGAGTACAATTCAGCCTAAGATAGATAAAATTCAATAAGTTAAGTGAGGTTTGCGATGAGCGACAAACAGGCAAAGATTAAAAAGATGCTAGAGATGCAGGAAAAGTTTATTGCATACGAGCAAAAAAATGGTGTTACAGCTGAAGAATACTTCGTTGCACCTGAAGGACATGAGCTGCACAACTTCCGTCAAGAATACCTTGCACTCGCTGATGAAGTTGTAAATATGGCGCATGCTGATAAAGGTTCTGAAAGGTAAGAACTATTATCAAAACAAGATCTACGAAGAAGGCCGCAAACGCGGCCTTTTTTGCGTTCGTAGCTTGAGAAAATGACCTACAACAAACTTAATAAATTACTTTAACTATACATTAAGTAAAGAATGTATCTTATTGTTATTGCTAGATTTCAGACCACATACGAATCAGATTTACGTAGCTATGATCAACCTGGTGGGTTGTCGCATTATCAGGTTGTTCTCGCATTAACGTCTCACGGGCCTGGTTAAGTTCAAACAGCAGCTCACGTCGTTCTGCCTGTCTTATCATGCTCTGAATCCAGGTAACGGCGACTAATCGCGTCCCTGAGGTGACGGGGTTGACCTGGTGTAAGCTGGTGGATGGATAGAGAATGGCGCAGCCCGCCTCTAGCTTGATTTCCTGTGCGCCAAACTGTGTTTTGATGCTGAGTTCACCCCCCTGGTAGTCATCAGGTGAGTTCAGGAACACGGTACAGGAGATATCGGAGCGATAGCGCTGTCCGGCTGGCCCCATCACGGGATCGTCGATGTGTTCACCATAAGTCTGTCCTTTTCCATACTTGGCATAAAATGGAGAAGCAATGCGATGGGGTAACGCAGCATTCTGGAAAAGGGGATGCTGAACCAGGGTGTTCATGACTAATGTATTTAAACGATTTAGTTGTTGCGCATCCTGAGGCAGCTCAGTGTTGTTTTTTACTCGCTGTGCGGCTTGCCCTGCCGAGAGTTTGCCATCGACAAAATCGGCCTGGCTGAGTATGTCCTGAATCTCTGAGAGTTTCTTTTTGGACAGTAGCGCTGGAATTTCAATAAGCATAATGGTTACATCTAGTTGCGGCTGCGAGGTACAATAATGTATTTGAATACCAGGATAAGTCAATGAAACTGAATATCTATGTCGCTGATAATATGATCCCAATAGAAGTCCCTGAGGATATGTTGGCAGATGCTGAGCAAATTTATGCAAAGATGGATAGTGATATGGATAAAGGCTGGCAAATGTATCGTGACTGGGTAGACGATTTGACACAACAACAACGTTGTCAGGTGGTCGCGAACAAGATACTAACAGCGCTTGAAAATGAAAATGAACCTTCCGCGATGCTGATGGCGGGTTACATTATGACGCGCATGCCAGGGGTACTAAACGTGCATATTTCTACTGACGGCGATATTACTCAGACCCAATTGGCTTAAAATCAGCTCGGTTTTTACGGTGATAGACAAGCAGGGCCTGACATTTTTAGACTTCGATCGTCTTTGCTTTTAGAGTTGGTGTGTCTGTGTATGTGGACGAAAGCCTTTTAAGGAAAATAGGACGGACTGTGAATATAAAACTGTTATTAGTGTTAGTCTTTTTTCTGCCTGGATATGCGCAGGCGACCTCGTTGTTCATCGTTGATCGAAGCGCAACTATGAACCAGCGCTGTAGCGACTCTTCTTCAACGGCATTTTCTTTGGCGCGCCTAAATCTTCAGGCTCACAGCGAAGCAATAAAAATATCTAGCAAAACTAATCAACACGATTTTATGTTTGTGGATGCAGGCAATGTCGAGGTTTTCTCGAATCAAAAGATGAATCTAAGCTTTAAGCGTAAACTTAAATCGCTTACGACAGACAATAAATCGATGGCTATTGCTAATCTGCTTAAGTCTGCAATGCAGCAAATTGATAAGCAAGGAAGTAAACAGTACGACTCTATTGCAATTTACACATCTGACAGTAGCGCTACTATGGGTGGGATGCTGGAAGTGTTGAGTAAAATTGATGGTTACTCTGATAACGTTGCGTTGTATTTGTTTTCACAAGATAAACGCGCACCTGTTTCTATTTCAAATGGGGTGAGCAATATCAAGGTTGGTTTTTACCATTGCCCGGAAATGGACGGGTGGAAAGCGTATTTGAGTGACCTTGAAAATCAAGTTATCGAAATAGTAAAACAGGAAACCGGGCTTAGTCCGCAAGCCAGTGATCGTTTCACAGTTGAATTAGGTATGGACATTTATTCAGCCTTTCTCTTGCAAAGTAAAATCCTTGAATCGTTTCGCCTTGTTGCGGGAAAAGATCAAGAGTTTAATACGGTCATAGACCTGGTTGATTTTGTGGGTAAACGACAGCGCGAAACGGGTGTGGTGAGCAAGGATGGTGAAGTCGCTAGCGACCGAGCGATAGCCCCACCAGAATCAGGTTCTGCTCGTGTGCAACAAATCTTTTACGCGACGAACAGAAAAAACAGTAAAGAGCGTGATGTGTATTATTCAGGAGCGCGTGCTTACGGCGACGATGCTATCAAGTATGGGATTTGCAAGGTTGCAATACCGAAAGATCATAAGCGAGGCGTTATTGAATCGCCATTGTTGGGGTTGGAAATATTTAAAGATCCTAAAAAGCATATTTATGTAAGTGAGTTAAAGGAACTAAAGCGAGGAGACTTTTTTAAGTCAATCAATCAGCAGTTAGCGGTAAACAGCGCATCCGACGGCAATATGAACGATCAAACAGTTGTGTTTGTGCACGGCTTTAACGTGACCTTTAATGCTGCAGTATTACGTACAGCGCAGTTGGCACATGATTATGAGTTCTCAGGCATACCAGTCCTGTTTTCATGGCCTTCTGATGGACAACTTGTTGAGTATGCCTCTGATCGTGAAGATGCGACCTGGAGTGTTCATTACCTGGAAAAATTCCTGCTCGAGTTGTTAGAGAAGTCAGGTTCCAAAAAAATACATCTGATCGCGCATAGCATGGGCAATCAGGTTTTACTTGGTGCATTGCATCAGTTAAAGCTAAAAGGTAAAGATGATTTGTTTGAGTCGATTATTCTTGCTGCTCCGGATTATGATTCAGAACTTTTCAGGTATCACATCGGCCCAGATATTGTCTCATTGGCTCAGCGCTGGACAATCTATACTTCACAGAATGATGCCGCGTTAGATGCTTCATCGAAATTAAATGCCGTCCAACGATTAGGTAGCCCTGTCACCCACGTGAGTGGTATTGATATTATTGATGCGAGTACGATTGACGTAGCGCCGTGGAGTGTTCCTGAATTTCATTCATATTATGCATCCAAGCAACCTGTAATCGATGATATGGTAGCGACGCTTAAAGGTATTGCGCCGGCGAAACGCAAGCTCAAACCGGCGACATCAAAAAGTTATCGTTACTGGCAATTCAAAGATTAAACGCTATTCTTCCGCTTTTTTCGCCAGCTCCTGACTTTGATCATAATGCATTGCGGTGGCTGCATAACGGATTGATGCTGAATTAAACATATCAGGGTACTGCGCCCAGTAAGCAAACGCATGTGGTGGTGTCCACATAAAGAAATTAACTATTTGGGTATGTGTGCGCTTCGTAGTATCGGTGGGGCCGTATATCTTCATGGTTACTTGCAGATTTTCAAACTCTTTATCTACAGTTGCCAGAGCCTGATCGAATTCTTTTCGATCAGTTATCTCAGGATCCATAATTACTTCTATATATTTTTCGTAAAGATCGTCAACCTTTTGTTTGTCTTCATCATTGGCAATATGTTGGTAGCCAAGTTTATTAAAGACAAGTTTTTTAAATTCTGGAAATTGTAAAAGTAAACTAAACTGCATGTTAGCGAGGGTAAAAGAGGCTTTTTGTAAAGCAAATTCACCGATAAAATTATCAGGGGCAAAACCCTGGAGCAGGGTAGTGATGGCATCTTTAACTTCCTGTTGTTCGGTATTCGTGTAAAGCTCGAGAATATCAGTATACAAAGCTTTTGTGACTGCCTCTCGAGGGAAGTAACTCCTTAAAAGCATGCGCACCATTGTGCCAAGTGTCATAGGGTCGGCGATTAGTCCATCACTTCGTTGAGGCTTGTAGGCGGTAATAGGTTTGATGTCACGGCCGATCCAGTCCAGGAAGATCCCTGTGCGTCTAGATATCAGCATGGCCTGGTATTCTTCTTGGCTGATTGCCTTTTTCTCCAATAACCATTGCCATCCTATTTGTGGATTACGACGTTGATCACGCCCTGTCATAGTTTGGTATTTGGGGGCAGACTGAAATAAAGTAAATAGTTTATCGACTTCCGGAAAAGTGCCTTTTTGTATCATTACATTCGCGGCCAGATTCATATTGTTCCAGACGCCTTCGGAGCAATAACTGGTGAACTCGATTACGTTTTTATCAAGCGTAGCTGCTTTTGTTGCCAGAGTTAGCAGTTTGTTCTTGTTATAAGCCTCTAAAGGGTTATTTTTGTAATCCTGATACTCTTCAATCTTTGATTTTCTAACAAAGGGAACCGCAAGTCCGGTCACTACATCCCATAGCGCATAATTTTGTTTATAGCTTACAAGTGTTCGCTCAGGAATGATTTCATGTGTACCGGCCTGATAGTCTACGGCAAACAAATGTGCATTGTAGGAAATGTTGTCATCGCCAAGGTAACCATAATCTGCAGGCCAGTCGCTGCGCACAGCGATTGGTTTGTTCTCGACCCAGCCTGGGTAATACGAGCCTCCATGTGTCATTCCACCGCTACCATTTTCAAGCACGGCCATTAACGAACCACCTTGCGCATCATTGAAGTGGGTCATTATCTTTATCAATGGCATATTGACATCGTGCGCAAACTTATCAATATTTTTATGTCCGGGCCCTTTATCAAACTCATTGTCGCCACCGTAAAAGATGATTCGGTTGCCGAGCGTATCATCGATCATAAATTGATGGGCAGGTGTTCGTATAACATGTGTGGGTTTGATGTGTTGTGCGATTACGGTTAGTGCAGCAGCTTGCTCAGGGTCGTCAGCGTATTTAGCTAATGTCTCGAGTAGTAATTTATTGGCAATGACATTTTTGGCCAGGAAGAAATCTGTTGGCGAAGTACTTTTGATGTCAGATTTTGCCAGGAATGCTGGATCTAAAAGTGCTGGCGTGTGTAAGGCATGCTCAGGAGCGGTAATATAGTCGCGCATTGATTCGGTAAGTGGAATGGCAGGACCTGTTGGCGTGGGTGGTGGCGGAATGTCTTTCTTTAGCAACTCTATTGATATAATGCCTACGATAACGATGACTAATATAGCTACACTTATTTTTTTAAACATAAGCTTATTCCGTTTGTGTATTGTTAAAGTTTACTATCCAGCTCTGTTATAACTTTGGCCAAACCGACGGTAACACGAGTCATGGCGGGGAAGTTTATTTTATCAATTGTGTCTCGATCTGTATGGTAGTGCTCATAGCGATACAAGGCGGTATCTGTGATCATGATAGCAGGGAAATCAACCTGCCAAAACGACCAATGATCGGACCAGCCCACGCCTGGGATTTGGGAGGGCGAGATAAGCCCCTCGGATGGAAAGTTAATGTTATCGCGGAACGCCCTTATCGAAGAAAGATATAAGTCTTTAGATGCAGAGTTACTGACAAAGGCGATAAAGTTACCAGTGTCCGGGTAAAATAAGTTAAGCGGCGCTGGGTAATATTGGCTGCCTGTCTGGTTGTAATACGCGCCGATAGTTTCGATCGAAAGCATGGCTGCAATTTTCTCGTCTTTTTTATGCAGTGAGCGCGCATAAACCAGGCTGCCCATCTGCTCAGTCTGAAAAAAAGGCGGTTCTTCGTTAACAAAGCCAACAAAACGGATTGTGTGTTTAGTTGGTGTGTCTTTTAACAGGCGAGCTAATTCTATTACTGCAGCGATGCCGCTGGCGTTGTCGTTTGCGCCCTTGCTACCTGAAACAGAGTCAAAATGTCCACCGATAATGATAACGCCCAAATTATCATCGCTTCCTTTTTTCTCGCCTATGATGTTTGCAACATCTGTGTTCTCGACATTATAAGTTTGGCGGCTAACGTTTAAGTCAAGTTTTTTAAATTCCGTGGCGATATAGTTGGCTGTCTGTTCAAGGCTACCCTTATTAAATATATTGCGCTCACCAATAGTCTCGCTAAAGAAAGTAATGTGGCGTCTTAATGCTGACTCTGTAGTGAGTTCTGATTCGTTAAGCTGGATATCACTGTAAGTGGCAGATGTGCCAGGCGCGGTAAATCGTAAAGGTGAAAAAAGATAAAGGCCAGAAAAGAAAACAAAGAAAATTAAAACAATGATTATTATTTTTTTACGCATAAAATAACTTGTTTAACGATCGCTGTGTGGGCTTGCAAAGATAGAGAGATTATGACACACGCAACTCAAAAATAAAGCCAGTTTTGAGTGGGGTGGTGTGTCTGGTCATAACTGTTTTTCCATTTTTGTGTGCGGTATACGATCATAAAGTGTCTGTGCAGCTGCAAGCTTGATGTAGCCCTTTTTCAAATAAAATTCAAGCGCAGAATCCCTTGCGTTCAAAAAGATTGTTTTTGTTTTCCAGTCCTGAGCCTGTTTCTCAAGCCGTGCAAGCATCAAACTTCCGATCCCGGTACCTTGTAGTGAGTCAAGTACTGCCATGTAACGAATTTGAGCAGTCAAAAGATCGATCTGGTGAATTCGTGCGACACCAACAGTCTGGTCTGTTTGAGTGATTGCCATGATATGAAAGCTATTTTCCTCAAGCTCATCACGCTCACTACCGGGTGGTTGTTGCCAGGGCGCTCTTAATATTTTCCAACGCAACTCGAAATAATTCTGCCAGTCATTATCCGTTTGCGGTGTTTGAAGTGTAATTGTGTTATGCAAAGATGACCCAGGTCGTTGCAATATATTTTATACCTTTTTCAAGAGTGACACCTCGGTGTTCATGTGTCCAAAATGGAGGAAACAAAAGCAGTTTACCTTGTTCCGGTTTTATTTTGACATCTTGATATAAAAACTCAGTCTCACCACCGGGGCCGGGGACATCATTCAAATACCAAACGGCAACCAGCTGTCGCTGACTGAATTCGTGACTGCCGCCATCGATATGCCAATGGTAGTGTTCGCCAGGTTCGGTGCGCTGAATCGCATAACCCATGTCTTTAAATGGCCCTTTGAAATAAGGGTAGGTCTCTCTGAATTCTTTAATTGCCATACCTAGCGACGAGAATAATCCACGATCAACATCCTTCCAGTGCTCTTTGCCGCTTACCACCAGATCAGTGGATTTTTTAATGCTCTGATCTTCTTTCGCCATTTGTCCAATGCGACCCTGATATTGATCGTCTTTATAATGTTCAAAGCGGCGTATCATTTCTTCACAGGCATCTGCTGGAATAGAATGCATTTTTTCGAAAATAAAGGTGTTGGGTTTTACTTCAATGATTGTTGAAAGTGGTTTAATCGGTTTGTCCATACAGCTCTGCTTATCTACTTCGGTTGTTTTGCAGTAGTTCTTATAGTTTATTGTTATCGATAATGTCAATCAGTGCTTGCTTGTCAATCTTATTGTCTTGTTTCCAAGCATTTAAAACAGACAAGCATATCTTTTCCCAGTGCGAAGCGCTTTTTTCCACGATACCTTTGAGGTTGCTGAAATTAGAAGTCTTGACCCAGTCTTCATAGGCGCTCATTAATCCGGGGAAAAGATCTTTTCGCATATGAGTCAGGTTGGCAATGTAAAAATGCAATGAGGGAGTGTTTTCTTCTTCAAGTATGGTTGGTAAGGTTGAAAGACTATCGGCAAGATGGTCGCGAACCGAACGCAACAGAAGCTCCAGTTTTGAATGGGGAAGGGAGAATAGTAGTTCTTCCCACTCGCTGCCTAAAATGTCATGGGCCTTTACTTCTCCGATCTCATGCAAGATTGCTGCATTGAGCTCACGGTCAGTCATTTGGGTTAATGATCGTTCTAGCTCGTTTTCAAAGTCATAAAAACCTAATGCGCGTCCAAGGGCATTGTTTGGCTTATTCCATAACCACTGTTCATACTTTTCCCAAATTAGCCTGCGCATGGCTTCACGACGAATATATATAGTGGTGCCCTGGCTCATCGCTGGCGGAGCAGTTAGGTCGCGGGCATACTCATCGGCGACCACAATAATTTCAAAGCCATTGAATTGCTCGTGCCGCTCCAGAACGCCCAGAAAAAAATGGGCATGGGTGTTTCTTCCAAGGCCTCCACTGTAAACCAGCCTTTGTGGTTTCAATATGTCGTTTATTGACTGCGAGTCAAAGGGATCATATTCCACGCCGCCTATAGGGATACTCGAGAAATCGTTTTCGGCAAGGCTCTCCCACAATTCTTCACGCATCCGAAGCCAGCTACCGACTTCTTCGCCGGGGATGGCATCACCGTAGTCATAGCCGCTTTCCCAGCGATAAAGCTCACGCATTTTTAACAGATAAATACACATGGTGTAGTTACCGGCCGCGTTGGAATCGGCAATATGACAATTGGTTTGAACAATGTCCTTTATGTTTGAAAGATTAAGATTCATCGCCAGAAAAGTCGTCGGTTAAAAACCATTTATGTATTAGTGTCGCCATAAAATTAACTTGGAGTCACCGTTACAACAAAGTAAAATAAACTCTGTTTTAATCCTAGCACGCTAATTCCAGGCCTGCTACTCACCAAATACATGCTTGGTGAGGTTTAACCAGTTGTTTTGTATGTGATTACTGAGGTGTAGCGTGCGCGTAAAAAGTAAATGGCATAAAAAAGATAAGACTCATTCAATCGAAGAACTAGCCGGAGCGCTAGCTTTTATTGCCGTACGAATTGCCCAAAATGGCACCCTGAATTTGGAAAATAATGATTTTCAAACCGATACGGCTGCACAACGACTGGAAGTTATGACCGAATACCTCTGTTTTACCGTGCACATGATTGATCGCATGACGATCGAAAAATTTGATGAGAATGAACGTCAGCGTTTTATGACAGAGCTTTCTTTAAAATGCGCAAAACATATTGAAGATAACAAGCGTGATTTAATTGGCCCGGGTGATTACAGGCAAGAATTCGTCGATCGCCTGAACCAGCGCATGCATGATTATGCCGACTTTAAATATAATGAAGACGAAGGTGGTCCAAGCTTCCCAATGAGACGCTTTTTTGGTGATCGCATGACCGAACAAATGGGTGAAAAAAATAAAAAATGGGTTGGCGACCAGATTATTGAGGTCGAAGTGCCAGAGATTATGGAATCCTTGCACAAGGGAGTCCCAAACTTGTTTAAGTGATATTTCTAGCTGTTATACGAAGACAATAAAAAGGCGGGGAAACCCCGCCTTTTTTAGCACATGGATGTGCTTATGTCGTTAGAGGCCATGGACGGCCAAAGCGACGAATGACCAACTACTACAAATTATTTGGCAAAGTTTTTGAAGTTGTCCATGTTACGTGCAGTGCCGTCTTCATAACCAGCATTGTAGGCATCGTTTACACGCTGCTCTTCACGAATAGGGTTGATCAGGAAGCCACCTTGCCAGCCCTGGATGTACTCAGCGTCAACACCAGCTTTTTCCATAGCATCAACATGTGCGTGGTAGGTTTGTAAGTCCTGTGCGTTCATAGTTATCTCCTCTTAAGTATCTTTACTTGCAAGTTTCAAAATAAATATAAAGTAAATCATCCCGCCTGAAAGTGGGCGAGTGCTTTACCGGATGTAATTGCATCTTCTGCAAGTTTTGCAGCAGATGCTAAGTCGTTAGCCCGTCCTAAATGCTTCAGGCAAATAGCGGCTGAGTAAATCATGGCGTTCATGGCTGGGCCAGGCTTGCCATTTAATGCCTCAAGTCCATATTCTGCGGCCTTTTGTGCAGCTGCATCGGCGTCAAATTCATTAGCGATATTATCCGCTTTATTGGTGGCACTGGGCAAATCTTTAGGAATCGGCACGGCGCGCGTTGATTGTTCTATGCCAAGATCTTTAGGATTGATTTCTACTGCGCTCTCTTCTGACTTATCGTGATAACTGAATATCTTGGCCGGCTGTTGCAGGGAGGGGATAACTCCGCCTTCCACGCCACGCACTATCATCGCCGAGTCAAAGTTAGCAAAGCGGGCTAGTTCAGCATATACAGGTGGATAGGCCTTGTGCACATAGCCTGTGAGCAAATGGGTCTTGTTTTTACCACGAATAGGGCCGACCAGGACTTCAACCGTCGTCAGGACTTGCCGCTTCACCATCCGGGTGCGCAACTCCAGTAAATCATGTAAGCGGGGGGCAAAAGCACGTTGGTCTACGTAGGCCCAACCGCATTCAGGCTGACTGAGACGAGCTGCTGCCGTTTTAGCGTCAAGATCGACGCTTTTACCAGCAGCTTGTAGTACTTTATAGTGTGTAACACCATATTTAGGCCCCATATATTCAACACCATGGCAAACGGACGGAACACCCAGTGACGCCATCACCGGGGCGATGAACGCTGCCATGGGCAGGCCGCGTGCGTGGCCGTCATAGGGGTCGGCAACGTCAAGTACCTCGTCGACATCGGCTGTCACTATCTCTGCCGTATCAAGGATAGACTGAAGTACGCCCTTGTTTTCATCATCGACTTCACGCTTCATTCTTAGCGCGATCAGGAATATAGCCGCCTGGACAGGGTCCATCGACTCAGAGAGAATCTCCGACATAGCTGCGTGAGCTTCGTCGAAATTCAGGTTTTTGCTGTACTCAGGGCCAGTTGCGACCTTCTGAATACCCGCCCTTAAGGCGTTTTTTGCCTCAGGCAAGGCCTTGGATGGTACCGCGCTCATTAGAGAGCACCTCTTTCATGAAAACGGCTCGAAGTATAGCCACAGCAATAGGTTAGCTGTATATCCCAATAGGGAAAGTTAAGAGAAACCTTGTGAATTCCGCAATTGCCCCCATCAGAGGTATTTTATAAACACGAGTAAAAAGGTAAGTTTAAAAAATAGTAATATTGTGAAGGACTTAGCGCACAATCACGTAAATTTCATGTGAGAATTGGAGAAAATATGGCAGATTCAGACGATATTAACCTGGCTAGCGCAATGGCCGCCTTTGAATCAAAGCAGTTCGCTCAGGCGTTGAGGCTATTTATGCCTTTCGCCGAACAAGGTGACATGGATGCCCAACACCGCATCGCGATTATTTACCAAAATGGCCTCGGTGTGGTTAAAAGCTGTGAAAATGCACTTAAATGGATGAAGGCCTCGGCCGAACAGGGTTATGCCATCGCCCAGCATGGTCTTGGTTTTATGTATCTGGAAGGTGAGTGTGCTGATCAGGACGCGACACTTGCCGCTGAGTGGTTCCAAAAAGCAGCAGATCAAGGTCTGGCAGGATCACAAACAACCCTAGCCCAGCTGTACGAGCAGGGAAATGGAGTAGAGCAGGATTTAGAAAAAGCTAAAGAACTCTATAGCCAGGCTGGTTTTTAAAAACCGTTTTTAGCATTAGTAACGTAAATTTCAAAACGAATAACAAGATTTAGATCGAAGGACAGTACAAGCTATGCGCCCAGCACATTTGTCACAGGTTTTAGACACAGAGTTTGCAAGCACAGTAGAAGGTCATCATACCCCGGTGATGTTGTGGGGACCGCCGGGCGTGGGTAAGTCACAGATCATTGCCCAGGTCGCAGAAAAACAATCAGTGCCCATTATTGATATTCGCTTATCACAAATGGAGCCGTCTGATTTACGTGGCATACCTTTTCGTGAGACGGACCTGGTGGAGTGGGCCATTCCAGCCATGTTGCCGGATAGCAAACGTCATGGTGCTAAGGGAATATTATTTCTTGATGAAATCACATCGGCACCCCCCAGCGTCTCGGCGGCAGCCTATCAACTTATTCTTGATCGTCGCTTGGGAAGTTATGAAATTCCTGAAGGCTGGGCCATTTTTGCTGCGGGTAATCGCCAGGGTGATCGTGGTGTGACCTATACGATGCCGGCACCACTGGCGAATCGTTTTTCACACTTTGATGTTGAAGTGAACACCGATGACTGGGTAGCCTGGGCTTATCGCAACAATATTGATGACCGAATTATTGCCTTCGTGCGTTTTCGTCCAGAGCTGTTATTTGATTTTGATCCTGCACATAATCCTATGGCATTTCCTTCTCCGCGTTCATGGGAGTTTGCACATCGCGCACTTCAAAAATTTGAACACCAGCATGAATTGCTATTAGGTTCATTGCAGGCCTGTATTGGCCAGGCGGCAGGCATCGAAGTTAAAGCGTTTGTCGACAATTTAGACCAACTACCCGATCTGGATGCTATAACACGCGGTGAAGATGTTATGGCGCCCAAAGAAATTGATTTGCAGTATGCGGTTGCTACAGCCTTGGTAGGCCGTGCAATAAGAAGTAAAGAGAGTGATGATGCTCAGACTGTGTTTGGTCATATCTTGAATTACGCAAGCAAGTTTCCACAAAAAGAGATGGGAGTTATGTTGGTAACCGATATGCACCGTGCCATTGGTGAAGATATTTTTTCTGTTCCCGAGTTTGCGCGCTGGTCAAACGATGTGGCTGATCTAATGTTATACGAGTCATAGTCATTTTTTAGTTATAAAAAACCATATCGATATGGAAAAGCTCGACATCGAAAACAAACTTGCCGCGGCAAGAACTCGTTTAATTCTCGATAAACCTTTTCTGGGTGCACTTGTTTTACGGCTGCCGTTAGTGATGGCCGATCCCGATTGGTGTACAACGACTGCTACCGATGCCCGCAAATTTTATTACAATCCAGAATACATAGAACAACTTACCCTGTCAGAAACACAGTTCACGCTCGCACATGAGGCTTTGCACTGTGCCTTATCACATTTTGCTCGTCGTGAGCACCGCATAAAACACCGTTGGGATATTGCCTGTGATTATGCGATTAATCCTCTATTGATGAAGGATGGCTTAGATGCGCCTCCGGGTTCGTTGTTTGAACGTTCCTATGATGGAATGACGGCTGAAGAAATTTATCCGTACATTGAAGATAATGAAAATGAAGAAACTCTGGATCAACATTTGTATGACAATCCGGATGATCAACAGCGCAGTCAAGACCACAGTCAGGAACCACCCCCACCACCGCCAGAACAAAAGGATGATGAGGAATCGGGCGCAAGCCCTCAGCAACAGCCCGATGAAAATACCCAAGGGGCACCGCAACCCCCACCTTTATCACACGATGAACAAGATAACTTAAGTGTGCAATGGCAACAGCGACTTGCCGGAGCAGCGCAGCAGGCGATGCAAGCGGGTAAGCTCTCGGGTGATATGGCAAGGCTGGTAGATTTTCTTCTCCAGCCTAAGCTACCCTGGCGGATGTTACTAGCGCGTTATATGACAGCACTTGCGCGTGATGATTACAGCTATACACGACCTTCAACACGTCGCGGTGACCCCGCGATATTTCCCAGTCTGCGCAGTAGTCAGGTTGACGTTGCTATCGTACTCGATACTAGTGGGTCGATCTCTGAGAGTGAAATGAAAGAATTTATTACGGAGATCGATTCTATAAAAGGTCAAATGCGCGCTCGCATTCTTTTGCATGCCTGTGATGCCGAAATGTCAGAGAATGGGCCATGGATGTTTGAACCATGGGAAGAGTTTAGCTTACCCACTGATTTAAAAGGTGGAGGGGGGACTAACTTTCGGCCTGTATTTAAATGGGCTGAAACACTGGATCGAGCCCCTGATCTATTAATCTACTTTACTGATGCAGAAGGACGTTTTCCAGATGTTGCACCATATTACCCTGTTATCTGGCTAGTAAAAGGTAAGCAGCCTGTTCCATGGGGGCAACGAGTACAGCTTAATTAGTTTTCGAATTTAGTTACTGTAGTAGGTCGTCTAGCTTATGAGGTTTAGCGATCCCGTAACCTTGTAAAAAATCAACGCCAATTTCTTTAAGGATCGCAGCAGACTTTTCATCTTGTACAAATTCAGCAACCACCTGTTTTTCCATGAAGTGGCCAATTTCACAAATTGATTTTACTACAGCATAATCGTTGCGATTGTTTGCAATATCTTTAATAAAGATGCCATCGATTTTTAAATAATCGACCGGTAAACTCTTCAGGTATGAATAGGAAGACATGCCTGTTCCGAAATCATCGAGTGAAAACTTGCAGCCTGTGCCTTTTATGGTTTCAATAAAATCGGCTGTATCGGACAGGTTGGTTACCCCCGCTGTTTCTGTCACTTCAAAACATACACGTTCAATTGGCACTGAGGTTCGGTTTGCTTGTTGATAGATAAACTCAATAAGTTGTTCATTATTCAATGACTGGCCGGACAGGTTAATGCTGAAATCAGATATATCAGTGATAGAATCTTCATATTTTGCAAGCCATTCAAATGAAGTTTGGATTACCCAGCGATCTACTGCAGCCATTCGGTTGTGCTGCTCAGCGGCTTGAATGAAATCCCCGAGTGATTTTGCGCCGCCCAATTCATCAGAGATACCTAACAATATTTCATAATGTGGGCGTTGATCAAGGTATGGTTGTGTGGGTGCGATTTTTTGGCAGCGTAAAAATAAAGCATCTTCGTCGAGCGCCTTGTCAATCTTGGTTGCCCACTCCATATCTTTTTTGTGTCGTGACAGGCGGCTTGAACCTGCGTGGGCGATTTGCACCTGATTGCCGCCAGATTCTTTTGCGATGCTGCAGCTTGATTCAGCAGTTTGTAAAAGATTATTTGTATCTTTAATGTTAGCATTTATTAATGCGATACCTGAACTAAATGTGACAGACAAACGATCTCCTTTCCATTCGAAACGATAGTCGACAATTTGATCCATTATGTCTTCAATTAACTCAACCGCATCATCGGTTGATGTATTCTGCAATAAAAGTGCAAACTGATCTGCGCCAATTCTTGCGAGAACATTATTTTCCTCAGTATTGGACTGAAGTAGTTTTACTATTTCATGTAGTAATTTATCACCTGCATCATAGCCATAGTTAGTATTGACTACCTTAAAGTCATCAATATCGATATAACAGATCGCATGTTTGTTCTTACTCTGTTTGGAGTCATCAACAGCTAGCTGCATACATTTCAGAAATTCTCTACGGTTGACCAGGCCCGTCAATTCGTCATGCGACGATTGAAAAAGGAGTTGCTTATGCAGCTTTTGCAACATGCTGTATTGAGCTCTATCCATGGCAGGATCGTCTGAGCCATCAAGTACAACAGCTGTGCCTGCCTGAAACTGCTCAGCCAATGTGATATCGGAGACAATGCGGTCTTTTCGCCCCATTACGTTTACAAAAACATACTTACCCTTACGAGGCGCCACCCAGGCGACCTTTAGTCGTTTAGATTCATCACCATCTGCTTCGAAAATAACCCAGTGGTTTTCTTCAAGGCGACGGGCCATTCTTAGCCACTTATCGTGTTGATCGTCTTTGCTTTCTGTTACAGATGCTTCGCCACTGCTTGTTTCTTTTTCTTCATGTATTGCTTCAGCCACAACTTGCTGAATATTTTTTTCAAACGATTGCTGTTGAACATTGATGAGGAGATCAAGTTGTTTTGCTGCTCTCGCGTAAACTTTGGTTGTACCGTCGAATTCTTTATTTACGAGATTAATAACCCAATTGAACGCCTGGCGGACGGCAGCTTGTTCTTCTTTGTCTTCTGCGCTTGCCAAAACCTCGAGCTCTGCGAGTTTATTAATGACGTTACGAACAACATGATTTTTATCTGTGAAAATATTGTCATCGAGTAACGCCATTTTCATGACCGGGATGGCTAGCTGTTCCAGCCAAGGCCTTATACTCTGAGCAACCTGGAGATCGTTTAAGAGTGACGTGAATACATTTTCTGTAACGTCAATGATTCTGCCTTGTTGCAGGCTGAGTGACTTTTCTGTCTCAGTCTGGGAGGCTTCGATTTTCTCATTCAACGATTGCCTGAATTGAGCAAGACTTTGACCGTCTCCCTTGATGTTATTTGCAGGAATAGCGATGTTTGCAATCACATCTAAAACTTCTGCCGTGCTGTACGAAGGCATCTGTACAATATTAGGATTATTGGTGGCTTGTGAATTATTCTCGGGGATACCTGTTTGAGGTTCGCCTGTAACAGTATGTCCAGAACTGTAATTAGTATTCACTTGTTGTTGCAAGTTGCGGATTTCGCCAACCAGCTCATAAAGAGACTGTTGTGTGACTGGGCTAGTGTTACTTTGCGCGTTTAGTTTTTCCGACTCTGAGAGGATCTGCTTTTCACTAACATGTTCTCCAGATGTAGATTCTTTTTCTGCGGCCTCATTGTTATCATCGGTTGCCTCAGAATTTTCACTTTCTGTTTGGTTATTTTCTTTTTGAGGATTAGTTTTTCTACCCTGAGCAACAATATCTTTTAAATTCGGTAAGATATTATGTTGGATTAGAATTTGATTTATTTCTTTATAGATGTCGCCTGCAAGACTAACCAATATCGACCTGAATGCATCGTAGCATGCAGGTTTAGCTGTATTATCCAGCTCAAGAATTTCAAGCATGCTTTGGAATGAGTTGACAAAAAGAATCGGGCCAAAAGGGTTATTCCTACGATCAACCGTTTGCCCATAGATGTAGCTTAATCGTTTTTCTATCTCGCCGAGTTGTTGCGGGTATTCACTTTCAACTTTGTTGATAACCTTTGAATTAGCAAGCCAAACATTAAATGCCTCATCGCTTATTAATGCGAGGGATTCATCAGGATCAAGACCTCCATTTTTTAATTCATCCTCGCTTTTAAGAATATTATTCTGATCAAGCTCTGAATTGACGGATAGTATGAAAGAGTTTTTGATCAGATTTTTGTTGTTATTAATCTGTTCGAGAGACTTGAAATAAGTATTTTGCAAGCTGACATCATCGGTGTCCTTTGCGTTCAGAAGCAATTTGTCATTTATCTGCTCTAAAAACTTATTTAGCAGAGGCTCGCAATACGATCTCATCTTGGTATTACATGAGTTCAAGATCTGAACTAACTGATCAGAAGTGACTTGCTTGTTGTCGCTAGATTTATTAGTAGAAGGGCTTTGTTCTTTACCGGCCTCTGCAGTTGTCTGCACGACTGATTGTGCGTCAGCTTCAGCGTGATGACTCAACGCCTTTAAAGCTATTTGATCCGGATTAATAAATGAAACACCGATGCTATCCTGGTCTGCGCGAACGATGCGTGCCCGCATTCGAAAATCATCACCGCTAATGTTTAAAGTGATAAGGCACAAACTATTTTCAACAGAAGTATCAGTCGGTAGTGCATGCTCAGGTTGGAAGACAACTAATAATCCACCTGGACAATAATCACGCGCTTCGGCACTGCGTTGTCCGAGCCCCTCAATCATAATATCAACAGGTACTGAAACAGGGTGCCTCAGATGCGCGCGTCGTTCTTTGCCTGCATGATTTGTATTTGTTGCTGAGGGTCGGGCCTGATCCATTTAATACTTTCCAGTGTCTAACTTTTGACAAACACACAGTAGCCTTCCACGTCAGGAAACTACCTTATATATACAACATCGACTTAGATAGTCAGGCCTTTAGGGTGTAAATAGTCATCACGAATGTTTTTTTAGCGTTTGCTGTATTTTTAAGCTAGAATTGAATTCAATAATGCCTCGTATCTTATTGTTAATTAATAATAAATATCTGATACAAGGGGGGGATATGGTGAAAACAAAAACGCTTAAATTGTTTTATCTAGGCGTGAAGATTTATTCGAGTTGGGGCGATTGCTGTGCTGAATAATTGTACAGCCACCAGTGTTGCGTGTTGCTTAGATGACGGGAAAACCTTCACTTTCGAGCATGCGAATAAGTCTGATTAGGGGGAGGCCGATCAAGGTATTGGGATCTTCACCTTCCATGCGCTCGAAGAGTGCGATACCCAACCCTTCAGATTTAAAGCTGCCTGCACAATTATAGGGTTGTTCTTTTTTTAAGTAGTTTTCGATTTGACTGTCGGTTAACTGCCGAAAGATTACATTGAACGGGACAACTTCAACCTGAGCTCGTTTCGACTCAGTATTAAATAAACAAAGACCGGTTAGAAAACTAACGCGTTTACCTGCCGCGCGACGAAGTTGTTTAACGGCATTTTCATGATTGCCGGGTTTTCCTAAAATTTGTCCATCAACAACAGCAACTTGATCGGAACCAATGATTAAAGCATTGGTTTCATGTTCAGCAACTGCTCTAGCCTTAGTTTCCGCGAGCCGTGCAACGAGTTGCTCAGGGATCTCGTCGATGAAAATGCTTTCATCAATCTCAGGAGTCTTAGTTTCAAAGTCGATGTCCAATTTTTCGAGGATGGCTCGACGATAAGGTGAGGTGGAGGCTAAAACTAACTTCATTTTGAACTGGCTTGAGTATCGTGGTTAAGAACAGGGATTATATAACGAATCAAATGGGTTCGGCAGTAATGTTATTGGAAAAAAATTAGCTGTAATATGAAAAATTAGTTGACGATTTCGATTAACATTTCATCTGGGGTGACCGAGTCACCTTTTTTAACATGGATTGCTTTGATGGTACCTGCGATGGGTGCTTGGACCTCAGTTTCCATTTTCATAGCTTCAGTAATTAACACCGCATCGCCGGCTTTGACTTCGTCATCAATGGCGACAAGTACATCAACAATCGTTCCCGGCATAGAAGTAGTGATGTGACCGGGCTCTGTGGCGCGTGGTCGTTGACCGTTATTTTGTTGAGTAGAGGGGGTGTCGCCATTTTGGCTAGCTGACTGAAGGCTAAAGCTGTCCAGCGGCTCCACCAGAATTTCCTCAGGCACACCATCGATACTTATATAATAGGGGCGTGTAGGTTGGTTTCGATAACCAGTACCATTTACTTTGATGTGATAACTTTCTCCATGGATAGCGACATTAAATTCAGTCGCTGCCATGCACGCCGCGTTAGCATTGTCATCAGGAGCAAGTAGTGCTTCTGGCTCCAGGGTACCATCTTCACGTTGTTGTAAAAAATCACGGCCAATATCTGGAAACATTGCATAAGTGAGTACATCTTCATCATTATGGGCCAGGCTACCGATTTCACTTTTGAGTTTAATTAGTTCTGGCGGGATCAGATCGGCTGGCCGCACATCGATAACATCTTCACTGCCAATGGCCTGGCGTCTTACCGCTTCATTCACCTTGCCCGGTGCCTTTCCATAGCGGCCTTTCATGTATAGCTTTACTTCGTTTGTAATAGTTTTGTACCGCTCGTTCGCAATTACATTTAATACGGCCTGGGTGCCGACGATTTGTGATGAGGGCGTAACTAAGGGTGGATAACCAAGATCGGCACGCACTTGTGGTATCTCTTCAAGTACTTCTTGCATGCGATTCAGTGCATCTTGTTCTTTTAACTGATGCGCGAGATTTGAGATCATGCCGCCTGGTACCTGGTTAACCTGGACGCGTGTATCTACGCCTGTATAGTCGCTCTCGAACTGATGATACTTTTTGCGCACATCGTAGAAGTAAAATCCGATACGTTGAATTAATTCCAGATCGAGCTGTGAGTCGTATTCCGTGCCACGCAAGGCAGCTACCATGCTTTCAGTGGGTGGGTGACTGGTACCGCCTGCAAATGAAGAAATAGCCGTATCAATGGCGTGCGCACCATTTTCAATTGCTTTCATTTGGCACATGGCCGCTAGCCCTGAGGTTGCGTGTGAATGAATATGTACGGGTAAAGAAATGTTCTCTACCAGTGCAGAGACGAGTTCGCCCGTTACATGTGGCGTTAGCAATCCAGCCATATCTTTGATGGCAATGCTGTCACATCCCATATCCTGCATTTGTTTGCCGAGCTGAACGAATTGTTCAATTGTATGCACCGGGCTGGTCGTGTAACAAATTGTACCTTGTGCGTGCTTGCCTGCTTTTTTGACTGCATCGATTGAGACCTGCAGGTTGCGTAAATCATTCAGTGCATCAAATATTCGAAATACATCCATACCATTGTCTGCAGCTTTCTGGACAAAGCTAGTGACGACATCATCTGCATAATGACGGTAGCCTAATAAGTTTTGACCGCGTAGTAGCATTTGCAAAGGGGTATTGGGTAATGCGTCTTTTAGTTGTCGTAGACGTTGCCAGGGATCTTCTTTTAAAAAACGAATACATGCATCGAAAGTAGCACCGCCCCATACCTCCAGTGACCAGTATCCAACTTGATCCAGTTTGTCGCAGATAGGTAACATATCTTCAGTGCGCATACGCGTTGCGATAAGAGACTGATGTGCATCACGTAATATGGTGTCTGTAAAAAGAATCTTAGCCATATGAATTATTTATCCTTATAAACCCATGCTTGCAGCGATAGCCGCACCTATTGCAGCGGCCATTTCTCGATTGGAATGTCGAACAGAATAATTGATTAGCTCAGGGTGTTCAGCTACAAAGCTGGTATCAAATTTTCCAGCCTGAAACTCGGCTGACTTTAAAATCTCTAAGTGGTACGGGATTGTAGTCTTTACCCCCGCGACGGTAATATCGTTGAGTGCGCGTTCAGCGCGATCTAAAACGGCATCCCAGTCTAATGCCCAAACTATAAGCTTTGCGCACATTGAATCGTAGTAGGGTGGAATGGTGTAACCTGAATAGATTGCACCATCTGTCCGTACACCTGGACCACCGGCGGCAAAATACCGATTAATTTTACCAAAGCTTGGTAGGAAATCATTTTTAGGGTCTTCGGCATTAATACGAAATTCGATGGCATAACCACGTTTAATAATTTGTTCCTGGCTGTACTTTAATTTTAATCCAGAGGCGATACGTATTTGTTCTTGTACGATATCAACACCGGTAATGACTTCGGTGATTGGATGTTCGACTTGTAGACGAGTATTCATTTCCATGAAATAAAAGTTTTCATTTTTATCTAACAAAAACTCAACCGTGCCAGCATTGGTATAACCGACGGTTTTTGCCGCTTTGACTGCCAGTTCTCCTAACATGGTGCGTTGTTCATCAGTCAGTTGAGGCGAAGGGGCAATTTCGACCAGCTTTTGATGACGGCGTTGAATCGAGCAATCGCGTTCGAACAGGTGGATGGCATTGCCATGTTGATCGGCCAGAATCTGGACTTCAATATGTCTGGGATTTTCGATGAATTTTTCGATGAAAACGTCAGATTGGCCAAAAGCCTTGGTTGCCTCGGAGATCACCCGTTCGTAATTTCGCTTTAAATCATCAGCAGAATCACATTTTCGGATGCCGCGGCCGCCACCTCCTGCTGTCGCTTTTAGCATTATGGGGTACCCCACTTTTTCAGATATGCTCAGGGCCTCTTCCAAATTGGCCACATTACCATCACTTCCAGGGGTTACAGGGATCCCTGCTGTGGTCATGGCATTGCGTGCCTCCGTTTTGTCTCCCATTTTGTGGATGACATTGCTAGTGGGGCCGATGAAATAAACACCTCTACGGGCACAGATATCTGCTAGTTCGGGGTTTTCAGAGAGAAATCCATACCCAGGGTGAAGGGCATCACAGCCAGCCGCCTTGGCTAAATTGACCAAACGGTGAGCATTGAGGTAGCCAGCAACGGTATCTGGGCCCAAACTATAGGCTTCGTCAGCCTTTTTGACATGTAGGGCATAGCGATCAGGCTCTGCATAGACCGCGACAGACTTAATGCCCATTTCAGCACAAGCCCTTACTATTCTTACGGCAATCTCGCCTCGATTGGCAATTAGAATTTTTTTTATCATGCAGCTATCTTAGATCTCTTCCAACATGTGAGCCTCTGGGGCTCATTTTGCCTGAATCAATCTCTTGAATTCCAACCAGTATAGCGTACAGAAGCCCCCGAAAACGCTACATTTTTTTGACAGAACTAGGCCTGATCGATAAAATTCGCGGCCTATGTCAAACCAGCGCAAGCGGTTGCCACACGAAATCGACCCTTTTCGGCTCGTTGAGTCCAGGTCGGTATTGGAGGGCACTGTACCTCTCAAACAGTTCAAGCGTTTGAGGCCATTATTGGTCGATGATACGGGTACGATCGCAATTGTGTTAAACTTTGACACTGACGAGTTTGGGGTGCCTTTTGTTTCAGGTCGTATTGAGACGAATTTAGCCCTGGTTTGCCAGCGTTGTCTTGAACGATATGATTTACCTATCGAAAAAGATTTTTCACTGGCCTGGATCAGGTCTGAAAAAGAAGCAAAGACGCTACCGATAAGGTTTGAACCTTATCTCGTCGAAACGAATCCGTTGATATTGAATGACGTGATTGAAGATGAACTTTTGCTGGCAATGCCTCAGATACCGATGCATGACAGGTCAGAATGTTCCGCTTCGAAGTGGATTAGTGATTCGGATGGCAAGGCTGATAACAGTGCTCCAAAAATAAGCGCTGATGATGAGGCAAAAGAAAATCCGTTTTCAGTATTGGCAAATTTGAAACGTAAAGATTAAATATTTTAGTATGAGGCGATAGAACTATGGCTGTTCAAAAAAACAAGATGACACCTTCGAAGCGTGGCATGCGTCGTTCGCATGATTCATTACCTTCGCGCACACTCTCAATCGAGCCAACCTCGGGTGAGACACACCTGCGCCACCACGTTAGCCCAGATGGCTATTACCGTGGACGCAAGGTTGTTGATACAGACAACAACGAATAAACAGAAACGTATATTTCTGATACAAACGGGACATGAAACTTCATGTCCCGTTGTTTTTTATAAGCAAGCTATTTTTGTAAAGGCCAGTGTAAAAGAAGCCAGGCATGTCGAAAAAAATTACTAACGATATGATAATTATTGCGCTTGATGCCATGGGCGGGGATCACGGTCCAGATGTAACCGTTTCAGCTGCTGTACATATTCTGCAACGTCATTCTGATTTAAAATTAATTCTCGTTGGTGATCGCAATATATTAGAAGCGGCAGTCAGTGAAGAGGGTGGCAGTGTGAGTGACCGGCTTGTGGTTGAACATGCCTCTGAAGTCGTCAAAATGACAGACTTACCCTCGCATGCGCTACGCAAGAAGAAAGACTCATCCATGCGCGTCGCGATTAATCTTGTAAAAGATGGTATTGCACACGCATGTGTTAGTGCAGGTAATACCGGCGCACTCATGGCTACTGCACGGTTTGTTTTAAAAACATTGCCAGGCATTGATCGCCCAGCCATCTGTACTGCCTTACCAACAATTTCTGGTCACACCCATGTGCTTGATCTTGGTGCGAACGTGGATTCATCTGCCGAACACTTGCTTGAGTTTGCTGTGATGGGCTCTGTGTTAACGAGTGCTGTAGATGACAACCCGAACCCAACAGTTGGTTTGCTGAATATTGGTGAAGAAGAAATTAAAGGCAATGAACGCGTTAAAGAAGCGGCTCGTTTGTTTAATGAATGTAACCTCAATTATGTGGGTTTCATCGAAGGCGATGGGATTTATATGAATCCAGCAGATGTGGTTGTCTGTGACGGTTTTATCGGCAACGTTATGCTCAAAGCGAGTGAAGGCGTTGCTAAAATGTTCGGCGCTTATTTAAAAAAGGAATTTAAGCGTAATATATTTACTAAGCTTTCGGCCCTGGCTGCCTATCCAGTCCTCAAAGCTTTCAAGAAAAGACTTGATCCGCGTTCTTATAACGGTGCCAGCTTGTTAGGTTTGAACGGCATTGTTGTCAAAAGCCACGGTGGTGCTGACGCGTATGCGTTTGGCAAGGCGATACTGGAAGCCAGAGAAGAAGTTATTAAAGATGTTCCCAATCAGATACGCAGAAAACTGGAAAGCCAGTTAGAAATTGCAAAGGAAGAGCAGTGAGTTACGCAAGAATATTGTCAACTGGTTCTTATTTGCCCGAGAAGGCGTTAACCAATCATGATCTCGAAAAGATCGTTGATACATCTGATGAGTGGATTACAGATCGTACCGGTATTAAAAAACGCCATATTGCAGCTGAAGGTGAAACCACCTGTGATCTGGCAGAAAAAGCCTCGCTCGATGCAATTAAGACGGCAGGCATTCAGGCCTCAGATATTGATCTGATTATTGTTGCGACGACAACACCTGATCGGATTTTTCCTAGTACCGCTTGCTTGCTACAGGAAAGGCTTGATATTCATGGCTGTGCAGCATTTGATGTGCAGGCTGTATGTACGGGTTTTGTTTATGCGCTTTCTGTGGCGGAAAAATTTATTAAAACTGGTGAAGCAAAAACAGCGCTGGTTGTCGGTGCTGAAACCTTATCGCGAATAGTCAATTGGAAAGATCGTACCACCTGTGTGTTGTTTGGTGATGGTGCTGGCGCAGTTATCCTACAAGAAAGTGACGAGCCTGGAATCTTGTCAACGCACTTACACGCAGATGGCGCTTACAAAGAATTATTAACCGTCCCCGCTGGTATATCTGAGCACCCTGAACTTGTCGAAAAAGGTGAAGCAAAGATGACAATGCAGGGCAACGAAGTATTTAAGATGGCTGTGAATACTCTTGGTCGAATTGTTGATGAAACTCTCGCAAAGAATAACATGGAAAAGTCTGATATCGATTGGTTAGTTCCACATCAGGCGAACATCCGGATCATCAAGGCTACAGCAAAGAAATTGAAAATGGGAATGGATAATGTCGTCGTGACCGTGCATGAACACGGTAATACATCTGCTGCGTCTATTCCCTTAGCTTTAGATGTGGCGGTAAAAACCGATTGTATTAAAAGAGGTGAGACCTTGCTGTTAGAAGCATTTGGCGGAGGTTTTACCTGGGGTTCAGCGTTATTAAAATATTAGTGACGGGGCTCTTTCTAATTTAAATTTTATAGGTGTGTGATGAGTTTAGCGATGGTATTCCCTGGTCAGGGCTCGCAGTCAATCGGCATGTTGACTGCTTATTATGAAGACAACCCACAAGTAAAAGCTACATTCGACGAAGCGTCAGCAGTCCTTGGTTATGATCTCTGGGATGTGGTGTCTTCTGGACCCGCAGAAAAATTAAATTCAACAGATGTAACTCAACCAGCGATGTTAGCCGCAGGGGTTGCGGTATGGAAACTATGGAATGAAAAAAATGGTGAACAACCAGTTGTTATGGCAGGGCATAGCCTTGGTGAATACACTGCACTTGTTTGCGCAGGGGTTATCGATTTCAAAGATGCAATTAAGTTGGTTTCAGCGCGTGGTAAGTATATGCAAGAAGCCGTTCCAGCAGGTACTGGATCGATGGCGGCTATTCTCGGCCTTGACGATGATGCGGTTCGCGAAGTGTGTAGCGCTGCCACTAGTGCTGAACAGATAGTAGAGGCAGTTAATTATAATTCGCCCGGTCAGGTCGTCATCGCCGGACATACCGATGCAGTTGAAAAAGCAACGGTGTTGGCAAAAGAAAAAGGTGCCAAGCGAGCAGTGATATTACCTGTTAGCGTGCCATCACACTGTCAGCTAATGAAACCAGCGGCTGATAAACTTGCAGCTGATTTAAAGGCTATTAATTTTTCAGAGCCCACAGTACCTGTACTTAATAATGTTGATGTTAACGCGGAAAACTCAGCCGATCAGATTAAACAAGCGCTTGTTCGTCAGTTATACCAACCTGTGCGTTGGGTGGAAATAATACAGAGCATGGCAAATCAGGGCGTTGATCGCATACTTGAGTGTGGTCCTGGTAAAGTATTATGGGGTTTAAACAAACGTATTGATAAGACGCTTACACATGCTGCATTAACCGATTCAGCAGCGATAGATGCGCAAATTTCAAATGGTTAATTATTGGTAAAAGGTAAAAAATATGTCTTTAGTAAATGAAATTGCACTCGTAACTGGCGCTAGCCGGGGCATCGGTCAGGCGATTGCGCTTGAATTAGCTGCACAGGGTGCAACAGTCATTGGCACGGCGACCTCTGAAAAAGGCGCACAAGCAATTTCAGATTACATAACAGAGGCGGGCGGTAAAGGTGCTGGGCTTGTGCTAGATGTTACTAGCCAGGAAAGTATAGATGCGACTATTAAAAAAATTACAGATGAATACGGTGCGCCTTCTATCCTGGTCAATAATGCAGGTATCACCCGTGACAACCTTTTGATGCGAATGAAAGATGAAGAGTGGGATGCCATTATGCAGACCAACTTGACCTCATTGTTCAAAGTATCACGAGCCTGTATGCGGCCGATGATGAAGGCACGTAAAGGCCGTATTATTAGCATCGCATCAGTCGTCGGCGTCTCAGGTAATGCTGGTCAGACTAACTACGGGGCCGCCAAGGCCGGCGTGATTGGCTTCAGTAAGTCGCTGGCAAGGGAAGTCGGGACACGCGGCATAACGGTAAATGTAGTTGCCCCTGGTTTTATTGATACCGATATGACTAAAGCGTTGCCTGATGCCCAAAAAGAGGCCCTATTGGGGCAAATCCCAATGAACCGCCTGGGTCAGCCATCAGAGATAGCCAAAGCTGTTGCATTTTTAGCCTCTGAAGGGGCCGGATACATTTCAGGCGAGACAATCCATGTGAATGGCGGTATGTATATGGCTTAATCGCCGTAACTAATTGATATAAAAGTAAATAATGTAGGTGAATCGGTTCCGATTCTGGTAGTAAAATTGTAGCATCGTGGCGGCGTTTCAAATACAATAGCCGCCCAGTCGTTCAACAAGAGCGAAAAACTTGGAGGAAGATATCGCATGAGTAGTGTAGAAGAACGCGTCAAAAAAATTGTTATCGAACAATTAGGCGTGAAAGATGACGAAGTAAAAGAAGACGCGTCTTTTGTCGACGATCTTGGAGCGGATTCTCTGGATACAGTTGAATTGGTCATGGCTTTGGAAGAGGAATTTGAAACTGAAATTCCTGATGATGAAGCTGAAAAAATCACGACTGTTCGTCAAGCTATCGATTACATTAACTCGCATAGCAGCTAATTCAGCTAAGAATTTCCGGCCGCATACCACTTCATTAGTGGCTGCGGCCTTTTTACTGTGTTTTTAATTTCTTGTGATTTTCACCATACATCTATAGTGGGAGAAAACGTTTGTCTAAGCGTCGTGTAGTTGTAACCGGACTTGGTACCGTCTCGCCTGTTGGTCTCGACGTTAAGACGTCGTGGGAAAACATTCTTGCCGGTAAAAGTGGAATCGGTCCGATAGAGCACTTTGATGTCTCAGACTACACGGTTCGTTTTGGAGGTACCGTTAAAGATTTTGCTCCCGACGAAATTATCTCGACAAAAGATGCCAAGAAAATGGATATGTTTATCCAATATGGTCTTGTTGCTGCAACGGAAGCAATGATCGATTCTGGGCTTGAAGTCACTGATGAAAATGCAGAGCGTATTGGTGTTGCGATTGGTTCTGGTATTGGTGGCATTGGTGTTATTGAAAAAAACCATCAAACAATAATGGAAAAAGGTCCTCGTAGAGTTTCGCCTTTTTTAATTCCAGCCAGCATTATCAATATGATCTCGGGTCATGTCTCGATTCGCTATGGCTTAAAAGGACCAAACATTGCATTGGTTACCGCATGTGCGACAGCAACCCATAGTATTGGTGATGCAGCACGCATTATTGAGTACGGTGATGCAGACGTAATGTTGGCAGGCGGTGCAGAAAGTGCTTCAACTCCTTCTAGCATGGCTGGTTTTGCTGCTGCACGTGCATTGTCGACGCGAAATGATGATCCAACCACTGCAAGCCGACCTTGGGATAAAGATCGTGATGGTTTTGTCTTGAGTGATGGCGCAGGTGTTGTTGTGTTGGAAGAGTATGAGCACGCTAAAAAACGCGGTGCCAACATTTATGCCGAAGTTATTGGCTATGGCATGAGCGGTGATGCTTATCATATGACTTCACCTTCAGTAGGTGGTGATGGCGCTAAGCGTTGTATGCAGTATGCGATGCGTAATGCAGGCATTAATTCAGATGCTATTAATTACATTAATGCCCATGGAACATCTACACCTGCGGGTGATAAAGCTGAAGTTTATGCGGTAAAAGGTGCCTTTGGCGACCATGCGAATAACATTGCAATGAGCTCGACCAAGTCAATGACAGGCCATTTACTCGGTGCGGCAGGCGGCATTGAAGCTATCTATACAGCACTCGCAATTCGTGATCAGGTTGCGCCACCAACGATTAATATATTTACTAAGGATCCTGAGTGTGATCTTGATTTTGTACCTGATACCGCAAGAGAAATGAAGATTGATGCCGCACTTTCCAATTCATTTGGCTTTGGTGGCACCAACGGAACACTCGTGTTTCGGAAAATCTAAGCTTTTGTACACCTGTTAGGTAAAAGCAGGGTGTTAAAAAGTCCAGCCATCATCCACGAAATATATCCCGGTCGCTATGACCTGGTATCACTGTTAGAAAAAGATCCTGAGCGTTACCCTTATTTACTTGAAACAACGGCTGTTTCAACTGAATCTCGCACCGGTAATTTTGATATCTTGTTTGCTTTCCCCCAGCAGAGACTTATAAAGCACTACGATAACACCGTCACATTTGATGATGAATTATGTCCAGGTAAGCAGTTTCTAGCTGAATTAGATCATGTTTGGGAAAAAGTGGGAGTAGATTCAGAATTAAAATCTTCTAAAAGATTTCCGTCTATTCCTTTTTATGGTGGTTGGTTCTTATATCTTGGTTATGAACTTGTTAATGAAATCGAGCCATCGGTTAACATTAATCAACCTGATACAGTATTACCATTGGCCTTTGCGACTCGAATACCCGCTACAATTGTTTATGAGTATGCTCAGGATCAAACGCATGTAATCGTAGAGAATAGATATCAGCATCTACTTGAGGATATGCGATCGGCATTAAAACAAACTAATCAGTCGTTTATTACTACGGATAAGATACTTGTAAATTCAATTAATGAAGAGACACCAAGCGTATATACAAACTCGATCGAAAAGATTCTTAAGTTTATTCATGATGGCGATGTTTTTCAGGTTAACTTGTCACGGCAGTGGGAAGCGGAGTTGAACGAATCAGCAACAGATGTTGAGCTTTATCGTAAACTTAGAGCCGCCAACCCGGCGCCTTTTTCCGCGCTGGTTAAATTCGACGAGTCATCTATTGTGAGTTCATCACCAGAACGATTATTCTGTACACATAACAAAAAAATAGAGACACGCCCCATTGCGGGTACTCGGCCCCGTGGTTTGACGGAGGATAACGACGCCGAGTTGCAATCTGAGTTAATCTCTAATTTTAAAGAACGAGCAGAACATATTATGCTGATTGACCTGGAAAGGAATGACCTCGGTAGGATCTGTAAACCGGGTACAATACAGGTTGATGAGTTTATGGCACTCGAGTCTTACGCACATGTCCATCACATCGTATCGAACGTATCGGGCGAGATGCAGGATGATATTACCCCAGGCCAGATTATCAAAGCGATTTTTCCGGGCGGCACAATTACAGGTTGCCCAAAAGTACGCTGTATGGAGATTATTAAGGAGCTAGAGCAGACCGCACGCGGAGCATATACAGGCTCGCTTGGTTTTTTAAATCATAATGGAGACATGGATCTGAACATTCTTATTCGTAGTTTGACAGTTAAGGATAAGCATGTAACGTTCAGGGCAGGTGCTGGAATCGTCGCGGATTCGATCGCCGACAAGGAGCTTGAAGAGACCCGCGCCAAGGCAAAAGGTATGATTGTTGCCTTACAGGGTTCAAATAGATGACACCGGTTACACTCGTAAATGGTGAGCTAACAGATCAAATTTCTGTCTATGATCGTGGCCTGGCTTATGGTGATGGAGTCTTTGAGACAATCCTAAGTGTTGATGGTCAATTGATTTTATGGGATCAGCATCTGAAGCGACTAACCCGCTCACTCAGTCAATTAAAGATTAGTCCATTTGATGTGGAGGCGTTGCTCCCCTTAATCCAACCGCATCTAAAATCCACGGGGCAGCAAATCATAAAAATCATCGTTACACGGGGAATAGGCCAACGTGGTTATGCTCCCCCGGATACAATTCAGGCAAATAGCATAATCTTCATATCCGACAAGATGGAAACCACGGATGATTGGTCTACAAAAGGAATAAAGGCCCAGGTTTGTGAGACACGATTGGCTTATCAGCCAAAATTAGCAGGTTTGAAACACCTGAATCGACTTGAACAAATATTGGCCTGTCAGGAACTCGCTGGCACAGACTGTCAGGAAGGTATTATGCTTGGTTATGAAGGCGAGGCAATCGAAGCGACTATGCATAACCTGTTTTTAGTTAAAAATGGTGAACTCTTTACCCCGGATCTGTCCGAATGTGGGGTAGCCGGTATAATGCGTACTTTTATTACTGAATATGCTCAGCAGCAGGGAATACCTGTGTCCGTGAGCCGCGTTGAAGTTACTCAACTTATGGAAGCGGATGAGATATTTTTGACCAACAGTATCAATGGTATTTGGCCAATATGTGAACTTGGTAATACCCGGCTGGAGATAGGAGAGGTAACTTGTCTTTTACAAGACAAGGTTGTCGGCATAGTTAATCCACATGATTAAAAAAATAATATATAGCTTCACCATTTTGTTAGCCATTTTCGTTCTCGCACTGGTTTGGCTCGTCTATGATATTCAACAATTTATGTCGGAAAAGATGCAGGTTCCTGAAGATGGCCTGATCATTAAGGTCGACCAGGGAAGCAACTTAACACGCATAGCACGCCAACTACATCAACAAAATATTATCAGCAATCCTCGATATTTGACCTGGTATGCGCGCTGGACCAGTCAAGCAAGCAAAATACATATTGGTGAATACAAACTTGAATCAGGCGCAACTCCGTTATCATTTCTTGAAAGTATTGCGAACGGTGATGTTGTGCAGTATTCAATCACCATAATAGAAGGCTGGACATTCAAGCAAATGCTCGCGGCAATTAAAGAAAACCAATATATTTCACACACAATCAATGGGCTGAGTGATAGTGATATCATGATAAGGCTGGGTCATGCCGGTGAACATCCGGAAGGGCGCTTTATGCCGGATACCTACCATTTTCCTCGTGGTATTAGCGATTTAGTGGTGCTTGAACGCGCCTATCAATCTATGCATAACTATCTCGTCACTAGCTGGGAGGAACGGGATGTCGGGATCCCGGTGAAGTCTCCATACGAGGTTTTAATTTTGGCATCAATTGTAGAAAAAGAAACCGGGCTTGCCTCTGAACGACCAGCAATAGCCGGTGTTTTTTCCAGGCGCTTAATTAAACGAATGCGCTTACAAAGTGATCCCACGGTTATTTATGGGATGGGCGACCGCTATAAAGGAAATATTAGACGGCGTGACTTGAGGCATGATAATCCCTACAATACTTATCGTAACTTTGGTTTACCGCCCACGCCGATTGCCATGCCAGGGCGCGAAGCGATTGATGCTGTTTTAAGACCCGAAGAAGGTGAGGCGCTCTATTTTGTTTCCAAGGGCGATGGTAGCCATTATTTTTCGGCCACCTTGCAGGAGCATAATAATGCTGTTATTAAATATCAATTGAAAGGGCGTAAAAAGCCGTTCTCCTCATATAACCCAGCCAGTAACTAGCGATAATATGCAGACAGGAAAATTTATAACCATCGAAGGTGGAGAAGGGGCAGGGAAAAGCACGAATATATCATTTATCAAAGACTACCTGGAGCAACACGCAATCGAAGTTGTATTGACCCGTGAACCTGGTGGTACACCACTTTCTGAACGTCTCCGTGAAATACTTCTGGACAAGAATGAAGCTAATATGTGCAGCGATACTGAGTTATTGTTGATGTTTGCTGCCCGTGCGCAACACTTGAATGAAGTTATTATGCCGTCTATCAAAAAAGGCAAGTGGGTAATCTGTGATCGTTTTACTGATGCGACCTATGCCTATCAAGGCGGTGGACGAGGAATAGCATTTGAGCGCATAGCTGCACTTGAGAATTGGGTGCAAGGCGATGTGCGTCCAGACATGACTATAATTTTTGATTTACCTGTTGATGTTGGATTATCACGCGCGAGTAACCGCAGTGAACCAGATCGTTTTGAACAGGAAAATATTGATTTTTTTACGCGGGTTAGAAATGCATATTTAGATCGAGCAAGGCAGTTTCCCGAACGCTATGCGATAGTGAATGCTGAACCGCAGTTGGATATTGTCCAGCAGGATTTATTGAGTGTATTAAAAACATTGGTGCAAGCTGCATGATCTTTCCATGGACACTCTCACAGTGGCAACAACTTGTGCAGAGAGTGAATGAGAAACGGTTACCGCACGCCATGTTGTTTTGTGGTATTGAGGGCTTGGGTAAACTGGATATTGCACGTCAATTTGCGCAGTCGTTGCTTTGTCAGCAACCCGATGACAACTTCATGCCATGCTCGCAGTGCCGTTCCTGCACACAATTTGAGGCTAATAGTCACCCTGACTTTCATTTCATTGAGCCCGAAGAAGAGGGCAAGGCGATCAAAGTCGACCAAATTCGCGGCCTGACTGAGCAGTTTGGTTTGGCTGCTCACTACGCGTCCTATCGAGTGGCGATTATAAGCCCAGCTGAATCCATGAATCTTGCAGCAGCAAATAGCCTGTTAAAGTCACTGGAGGAGCCACCGGAAAACACCCTTATTATCCTCGTTTCCTCCCATAGCGCCTCGCTGCCATCGACTATTCTCAGCCGTTGCCAACGCGTCAACTTTGTCAGCCCTAGCTCTGATATGGCGATAAATTGGTTAAATAAGCACCATATCGGGCTATTCGATGGTGAAATTGGTGGAAGCGAGCGGGCATTGCTGGCCATGGCGAATGGTGCACCGCTAAAAGCAGTGAAAAGTGTAGATTCTGAGCTTATAAAGCAGCGTGAACAGGTGTTTTCGCTATTTCTCGCTGTGGCTGAGGGGGCTGAATCCCCTCTGGGTGCTGACAAGCAATGGTTAAAGACCGGAATAACTACGCCGATACAGTGGGTATACAGCTGGATCAGTGACCTGATAAAGCTGAAAGTTAATCTGCGAGAGGCGGTCATTAATCATGATAAATCAGCCGATTTGCAGAAACTGGCACAGCAGGTAGAATTAGGTAGCTTATACCAATTTTTAGATAACATTTTGGATATATTAAAAAAACAACGTGCGCCTTTAAATACGCAAATGATAATGGATGATTTGTTGTTAGATTGGAAAACCCTGACAACATCAGCAAACCATGCGCCGCATAGGTAGTACAGGAGAACAGGATAATGAGTAATCTGCCAACCGGTATGCCCGGAGGAAGACAAGGCATACTTTCATTGACGATTAAGGATAAGAGCGCATTGTATGCTGCTTATATGCCTTTTATCAGAAATGGCGGCCTGTTTATTCCTACCAATAAGGCATACAAACTGGGTGATGAAGTTTTCATGCTGCTCACCTTGATGGACGAAAAGGAAAAATTACCTGTTGCCGGCAAGATTGTTTGGGTAACGCCTAAAGGTGCGCAGGGCAATCGCGCGGCAGGAATAGGCGTGCAGTTTAGCGAACAAGATGGCGGTAGTGCCAGGACCAAAATTGAAACCTACCTTGCCGGTGCCTTGAAGTCTGATAGACAAACCCACACTATGTAATTTCACTATCCCCTTAATTAGATTTAACAAAGAAAGTTAAAACCATGTTAGTAGATTCCCATTGTCATCTGGATCGTCTGGATCTGGAACCTTATGACGGCCAGCTACAAGGCGCGCTTGATACAGCCAACGAACAGGGTGTCAGCCACTTTTTATGTGTCTGCATCGATCTCGAACACTTTGACGATGTCTTAAACCCCGCTAAAGAGCATAAAAATATTTTCGCATCCGTTGGTGTTCATCCTAATGAAGATGAAGGGCATGATCCTACTGCAGATGAATTACTAAAACTTGCTGCGCATGAAAAAGTTATCGCAATCGGTGAGACCGGACTTGATTATTTCCGCAGTGAAGGTGATCTCGAATGGCAGCGCGAACGATTTCGACAGCACATTGCTGCATCAAAGCAAAGTCAGAAACCTCTAATTATTCATATGCGTGATGCAACAGAAGACACATTACGCATCATGCAAGAAGAAGATGCAGGAGAAGCGGGCGGAGTTATGCACTGCTTTGTGGAAGATTGGGAAACGGCGAAGCGAGCCCTGGATCTTAATTTTTACATTTCATTCTCTGGGATCGTGACTTTTAATAGCGCAAAAGAGTTAAAAGAAGTGGCGAAAAAAATACCTAAAGAGAAAATGTTGATTGAAACTGATTCTCCTTATCTTGCGCCTGTTCCATTTAGAGGAAAGCCGAACCAGCCGGCTTACGTCAAACATGTTGCAGAGCATATTGCTGAACTACGTGGAGTGCGCCTGGAAGAGGTAGGGGAAGTGACAACAGAAAATTTCTTCAATCTATTCAAAAATGCTAATTATTAGTTGCTAATTTTATTCTTTTTTATTTTCCAAGGGGCGGGGCTTCCTGTCGGCATCAATTGCCACATAAGTTAGTTTTGCCTGCGCCACTCGGTGACATTCAGAAACCCCTCTTTTACGTTCGGCAAATGCAGTAACTTCTACCTGCATTGAAGTGTTGCCCACATTGGTCAATTCAGCAAACAAGCTAACCAGATCACCTACGAATACAGGTTTAATAAAAACGAATTCGTTAACCGCAACAGTGACAACACGTCCATTTGCAAACCGATATGCCACAATGCTACCCGCAATATCAACTTGGGACATTAGCCATCCTCCGAAAATGTCACCTGCTGCATTAGTGTCAGCGGGCATAGCCAGAACCCTGATTTCCGGCTGTTTATCCTTCGGTAATGAATCTGAATCAGTAGCCATTAGTGACCTTCGTATAGCTTGGCGATGTCATCCTGGTAGCGTCTTTGTATTTCACGTCGCTTCAGTTTCAAAGTAGGAGTCAACATGCTGTTTTCCACTGTCCATGGTTCAAGGATGATCTTGATTTGGTAAATATTTGCATAACCAGGAAAGTCATTAAGATGCTGCTTGATTCTTTCCAGGGTATATTTCTTTACTATTTCTGAATCGAGGTTGTTAGGAGTGGCATTGATATTAAGTTGTTTAGCCAGCTTATTCCATTCTTCCTCATTGAATACAAGAATTGCGGCCAGGAAAGGTTTTTGCTCACCAATAATCATAGATTGCTCAATCAGGGGATCATTCGCTAAAGCCATTTCGATATCAGCAGGCGGTACTTTTTCACCATTGGATAAAACGAGTATCTCTTTTATCCGGCCGGTAATATAAATATGTTCTTTGGTAATTTTAGCTTTGTCACCAGTATGTAGCCATCCGTCGTCGTCAATGATATTTTTTGTCGCTCCTTCATTATTCCAATAACCAAGCATCACACCCGGTGATCTGACACATAGCTCATCGTTTTCACCTAGCTTGATATCGATATCCCGCAGTGCTTGTCCGACGCTAGTCGGTTCATTGTCATTTAGCTTATTGGTGCTAACCACTGGACTAAGCTCGGTCATGCCATACCCTTGAGAAATAGTGAGACCTAGACCAATAAAGGTTTTTGCTATATCGCCAGCAAGTGGTGCGCCACCACTCACAGCGAGTCGCATCCTACCGCCAAGTTTAGCCATAATCTTTTTGCCGACAAGAGCATACAATATCGGGTAAAAAATTAAGCTAGGGTGCCAGCCAGTCTTACCTTGCTGGTATTGGAAGCGGTTCCATCCGACATTAACCGCACTATTAAATAAAAAGCGAGCAACGGGTGATTTCTGGGTCAGTTGGGCATTAATTTTGTTATAAACGCGTTCAAATATGCGTGGCACGGTAATCATTACCGTAGGCTGAATAGTAATTAGATCTTCGGCAAGATGTTCGATTGAACGCGCATAATTCACTATTGAGCCACATAGCATTGGTAAATAGTATCCGATAGAACGCTCGAACATATGAGACAAGGGAAGGAAGGAAATGAAACTGTCACTTGCGTAGATTTCAATACTATCTGTGCCACTATCCGCATTCCATAGAATATTATGGTGACTAAGCATAACGCCCTTGGGTCGCCCAGTAGTACCTGACGTATAAACGATTGTCGCTAAGCTGCTGCCATGGACATTGAGCTCTGCAAGCGGGAAACGCCGAGCGGAATCGGGAAGCCAGTTATTTATGTGAATAACATGTTCATTTGGATCGCTAACCTGCTGATGGGTGATAACTTTATTTAGGGAGTTTTGTTTTTCACAACCTTCTTTTAGTTGTGACCATTGCACTTCCCCCTGGATGAATAATAACTTTATACCTGCATCTCCAATGATATAACAAACATTGTCCGCGCGGTCATTCGTATATAATGGGATAACGACAAGCCCCAGCCCAAGTGCGGCTTGTTCAAACATAACCCATTCAGGGCAGTTATTAACCATGATGCCAACCCGATCCCCTGGGCTAAGGTTTTCATTTTTGAGCGCATGCTGCCAACGTGCAACATGATCCGCCATTTGAGACCAACTATGAGTTTTCCATGACTTGGTATCGTCATCGTAATAATGGTACGCATCTTTCTCCGCAGAACGGTGCACTCTTGAACAAAACAACTGATACAGATTGTTGATTTCGCTAATATCTATTTTGTCGAGTATCTTTTGCATTGTGTCTACTTCCGTGGTTTGCTTAATCCAGGTTTTCCCAACCCTTGTCCGCAACAAAACGCGGACCATATCGTTGTTGCAGGTGTTCTAACATTTTAAGTAATTGTGCCGTCCCGCGGGTTTGTATATAGTGAAATGGTCCGCCGCGAAATGGCGCAAACCCTGTTCCAAATATAATGCCAGCATCGGCTTGATCAGTTGTTTCAATAACGCCATCACGTAGACAGGCTACGGCCTCATTCAACATACGAAGTAATAAGCGATCCTGAACGTCGACGGGTGCGGTGTAATCTTTATTCGGTTTGGTTTTAACCGGTTTGCCATTTTTAAACGTATAAAAACCATGTCCGCTCTTTTTGCCAAGCTTTCCGCTTTCAACCATCTCTTTGAGTTTGACGGGGACTTCTATATCCATAGATTTCGACAAATTCTCAGCCACATGCAGGCATATATCCAGGCCGACCGTATCCGCCAGTTCTACAGGCCCCATTGGCATGCCGTAATCAGTTGCAGCATCGTCGATGACCGTGAGTGGTACACCTTCTTCTGCCAGCACAACAGCTTCCATTAAATAAGGCATTAACACACGGTTGACCAGGAACCCTGGAGTGCTGGTTACCGGTAATGGTAATTTATTAATTTTGCGCGTAAAGGCGGCAGCCTTTGTAGAAATTTCTTTATCGGTGGTTGGGCTTTTGACAATTTCTACCAACGGCATCATTGCTACTGGATTAAAAAAATGTAACCCAACTAGTCGTTTGGGTTCTTTTAATGCAACATTGATTTCATCGAGCGGAATACTTGATGTATTTGTAGCTAGAATAGCGTCTGGTTTCACTACAGGCTCGATGGACTTAAATAGATTCTTCTTAACCTCGGCATCCTCAAAGATTGCCTCAATGACTACATCTGCTCGTTTGAGGCCGTGACCTTTAGGATCAGGAATTAATCGATCCATTGCGTCAGTAATTAATCTTTTTAACTTGAGGCGCTTTTTATAAAGTCCATATGCACGTTTAACTACATTAGCCAGCGCTTCTTTTTTCTGGTCCTGTATGGTCACAGTAAAACCTGAAAATGCACACCAGGCGGCAATATCGCCACCCATTACGCCGCCGCCAATGACGTGCACATGCCGTACTGTATAATCATTAAGATTCCCCAGACCTTTTAGTTGCTCTTGAAGCGTGAATACACGAATGAGGTTTTGTGCAGTTCGACTAACAATGAGTCGCGCGACAGATTGCGCCTCTTTTTCTAGCATCTCATTTTGGTTGTCGTAATACTGCACCCATAAATCGATTAAGGCATATGGAGCGGGGTAGTGAGTGCGAGGTGCACGTGCTGCTACTTTTTTAGTGATTATCTTGGCAAGAAGTGGGCGCACATGTTTGTAAGATGCCAGTCGTTTGACTATAGAAAGTGGTTTTTTCGTCGGGGGTTTATTGATAATACTAATCGCGGAATTAACAAAATGCCGTTTAGGTACAGCAAAATCAATCAGGCCTTGTTTCTTTGCAATCCTTGAATTCATATTTCGGCCAGACAGCATGAAGTTCATTGCTGACATCGCACCCATTGTTCGAATCGACCGTACACTACCTCCAAAGCCCGGATGTATGCCGAGTTTGACTTCTGGCAGTCCGAGCTTTGTTTTGGGGTCATCATCGGCAACGCGATATTTGCAGGCTAGTGCTAACTCCATTCCACCACCCAGGCAAAAACCATGGATCAATGCGACAGTCGGGCAGGACAGGTTTTCGAAGTCGTTAAATATTTTATGCGCGCGTTGAATGACTTGAAGTGCATCTTCTTCAGTTTCAAGTTGGGTGAATTCATTAACATCTGCTCCGGCAATAAACCCAGATGACTTGTCCGACAGCAGTACAACCCCTTTCGGCGTGGTACTCATGAGATTCGAAACAATGTCTTCAAATTCAGATACAACTTCAGCTGAGAGGACATTGGTAGTTGAGTCAGCTTTATCTAGCGCCAACCAGGCGATATCATGGTTATCGCGTGTGACGTTCCAATTACGGTATGATTGTGTCATCGTGTATCCTTATAAAATCTCTATTCAACCCGCTCAACTAACATGGCACCACCTTGTCCGCCACCTATACATAAACTGGCCATGCCACGTTTTTTCTTGTTACGTTCTAATACGTCGAGCAGATGCAAAACGATGCGAGCGCCACTAGCGCCAACCGGATGGCCAAGGCTAACGCCACCACCATCGACATTTAAGATCTCCTGATTCAATTCGCCAATAGTTGAGCGACTTCCCAGCTCATTCTTGCAATATTCAGGATCTTGCCAGGCCGCAATACAGGCAAGCACTTGGGCGGCAAAGGCCTCGTTAATTTCCCAGTAATCAATATCATCCAGTGTATATTTGTTCCGATTCATAATGGGTGTCATTGCATGTACTGGACCCAGTCCCATCTGTGCGGGCTCAAGACCTGCCCACTGGCTATCCATGATCTGGCCTAACACTGGTAAGTTATGATCCTTGACTGCCTTTTCACTTGCAAGTAACAGTAAAGCAGCACCATCGGTAATCTGCGCGCTATTCCCAGCTGTGACCATGCCAAATGGCCTATCAAAGACAGGTCTTAGTTTTGCTAATGCTTCAGTCGATGAGTCCTTACGCACGCCATCATCAAATTCATACACCTTACCCCTGGTGTCATACATCGGTTCAATTTCGTTAAGACGCTCTTCTTCTTGTGCACTTGCAAGGCGTAGATGACTTCGTACTGCAAATTCATCCATTTGCTCGCGTGTTATTTTAAAACGATAGGCTAGATTTTCAGCTGTCTGTCCCATTGATAAGCCGACGACAGGGTCGGTGAGACCTCTTAATAAAGCGATAATAGGCTTGAAGTGTCCAGGTCTGATTTGGCTGATCACCTTTAGTTTTTGGGTGAACGTCTTTGCAACGCTTAATGCACCCAGCCACGTAACCATGCTTTCGTTATACAAAACCGGCGCATGACTCATACACTCAACACCACCAGCCAGTACAAGATCAGCGCGTTTAGTGGCGATCTCCATTGCCGCACTGTCGAGAGCCTGCATGCCAGAGGCACATTGACGCTGCACTGTATAAGCCGGGACATCTTTACCAATGCCGAGGCGTAATGCGGTCAGACGTGCAATATTTGCCTCGTCTGGACCTGGCATCACGCAACCCAGAATAACCTCATCGATCACTGATGGATCAAAAATCTGGCGTGAGAGCAGGGCGCGACCACAGCTTACTGCAAAATCTGCGGCAGCAAAGGGACCGGGTTTTGCGCGTGCTTTTAAAAAGGGGGTTCGACTTCCATCTACGATGTAAACGGGGCGACCTGGCTTGCCACCAGTGCCAAAGTTACGCGCAGAGTGTGTAGTCTTTTTTATTGGCGTAGTTTTTTTGGGTTCAGCCCTGGTTGTTGTCGCTTTTTTCACAGCCTTCTTTTTTGCTGCTTTTTTTCTAGTTGCCGCCACTTTGCTTGCTCCTATCTCAAGTTTGGTGAAAAGTCATCGACCTGGATGACTTTCCATCGGGCTGATTCCGCTTCACGGATTAGGTTGGCTTCGTCTTCAGTAATAATGTTTTCACTGAGTGCACGTTTTAACATGTCTTCCATAACTTGGTAACCGGGCTGATAATCCTCCATCTCTTTTTTCAGGCGTTTCTCAATATGTTCTGATTTGATAACTTTAACTAAGGCATCTTCAAGCTCTGCAACAGTCTCAGCAGCATCTGAAGGTGGCATATACATGCCTTGGGTTAATCTGTCGCGTGATTGTGAAGGTGTTAATAGTAATTGCGCAACCTGATGATCCAGTTTGTCTGATGGTGGTTTGAATCGCTGGCCATATGGAAAAATGATAAAACGTAATAACCATGCTAGTGGACGGACCGGAAAGTTTTGTAAGAGTCCATCAATCGCAACCTGGATCTTATACAGCATCATATCGCAAGACCATTTCATGAACGGGATGTCTTCCTTGATACAACCTTGCATCTCGAAGCGTTTTAGCACTGCTGTCGAAAGATACATGTAGCTCAGGATATCTCCCAGGCGTGCAGATATCTGCTCTTTCCTTTTCAGGCTAGCGCCCAGCGTGAGAAGTGAAAGGTCGGATAGCAGGCCAAATGCTGCACTCATCCGGGTAAGTTTTTGATAATAACGACGAACTGGACCGCGAGCACTTGTTAACGCAAATAAAGCACTTGTTAGACCATGAAATAAACTACGCGTATAGTTGCTAATAAAGAAGCGCAGGTGGGCAAAAAAGGCGGCGTCGAATTTTTTTACTGAGTCATCCCAGTTGTCTTCATCCAGTGCCGACATTTCTTCAAATATATACGGGTGGCTTCGAATTGCGCCCTGACCAAATATGATCATACTACGTGTTAATATGTTTGCACCTTCGACAGTGATGCTAATCGGCACGGCCTGATAAGCGCGTCCCAGAATATTACGTGGTCCCAGGCAAATACCGGAACCACCGACAACATCCATCGCATCGTTTACGATTTGGCGCATACCTTCGGTTAGATGGTATTTTACAATCGCAGAGATGACTGAAGGTTTCTCGCCCAGGTCTAAGGCACCGGCGGTTAATACTCTTGCCGCATCCATCATGTAACTGTAGCCACCAATTCTTGCTAAGGCTTCTTCTACCCCCTCAAAGCGACCTATAGGCATTCTGAATTGACGACGTACGCGGGCATATGCGCCAACGCAACGGCTACTCATTTTACCAGAACCGACACTAAGTGCAGGTAAAGAGATGGAGCGTCCATCCGCAAGACATTCCATTAACATGCGCCAGCCTTCGCCTATTCGATCTTGCCCGCCGATTATATACTCCATCGGAACAAACACATCTTTCCCGCTATTTGGACCGTTCATGAAGACCATGTTAAGTGGGTAGTGCCGACGACCAATGTTGACATCGGTCAAGTCGGTTGGAACCATTGCCAGGGTTACCCCCAGGTCTTCTTTGTCACCAATTAATTGGTCTGGATCATAAAGTTTGACCGCAAGCCCCAGTAATGTGGCGACTGGCCCCAGGGTGATATACCGTTTGTTCCAGGTGAGTTTTACGCCGAGTACATCTTTTTGATCTTTGAAATTACCACGACAGACAATGCCATAATCAGGAATTGCACCTGCGTCACTTCCTGCTTCAGGATTAGTTAGCGCAAAACAGGGGATTTCTTCACCGACTGCAAGTCTCGGTAGATAGTAATCTTTTTGCGCTTCAGTCCCGTATTCAAGCAACAGCTTACCAGGGCCAAGTGAGTTGGGCACCATCACTGTTACTGCAGCCGAAACGCTGCGGGTTGAAATTTTCATGACTACTTCAGAATGCGCCAGGGCAGAAAACTCAAGACCACCATAAGACTTAGGGATAATCATGCTTAGGAATTTATTTTGCTTAATATAATTCCAAACTTCTTCAGGCAGGTCATGTCGCTCATGGGTAATGTCCCAATCATCGATCATCTTGCATAATTCGTTTACTGGTCCATCTAAAAATGCTTGTTCTTCTTCAGTCAGCTCAGGTAATTTGAGACGTCTAATTTTTTTCCATTTAGGTTTGCCACTAAATAGTTCGCCATCCCACCAAACAGAACCGGCATCAATGGCCTCTCTTTCAGTTTGCGACATCTTTGGGCTAACTTTTTTGAACATTCGCAGCAGCGGACCAGTAATCCAGCGAATACGCCAATGTTCATCACTGTCTTCACTGGAGGCGCATCTAACGGAAAGGTGTGGGAAAAAACAAATGTTTAATATAGCGCTTATCAGAGCCAAGAGAAGTATTATGATAGTGCTGGCCGCTAGCGATTCATTTAAAAACAAAAAGCCTGCAGGTAAAATGACAACTAACAGCTTGAGAGTTCTTTCCATCGTTTCGAAATTCCTTATTCTTAACTCAGTATGCGAACGCTTAGACTAAACGTTTCGTAGCATAAATTACGACTTACTTATTATTATGTGAACACACCTGCTTGCTCATGTTCCCTGGCGTTTAACAGTATTTCTGTGATTTCACTCAAACACTCCTCACACAATAGGGTCAGCATCAGTCGAGCGCCACTAAATTATTCTATTTATATATATAGCGGTATTTCCAGAACTTTACTTGAATAATCTTGAATAATTGTAGATAAATTAGCCAGTTAGACCTGCTAACTCAACTGCAGCTTTAATATCGTCAAAAGCGGTGTAGAAATGAGGTGAAAATCGGACACCGCCTCCGCGAGGTGCACAGATAACATTATTTTTCATCAGCTTTTGATAGAGCGTCTGACTTTCTATTGTTTTCGAACGGAAGGTGACAATACCGGCAAGCCGTTTCGGTTCACTGTCGGTTATGAGCTCAAGGTTTGCATTTTTGTTGATCTGATCGATAGTGAATTGGGTTCGTTGCAGGAGTCTGCGTTCGATTTCATCCACACCGATTTCAAGCAACAAGGACATGCTCGCATTCGCGGCATGAATACCTAGCATATTAGGGCTGCCACACTCGAAACGGCGTGCAGTAGGAGTAATTTCGTATTCGGCAGGCGTATAATTACTCATGTCTTCCAGCATTCGCCAACCGTACTCATGTAAACGTAGATGCTCACGTAAAGCGGGGCGACAATAGAAAAGAGCAACACCTTCCGGGCCGAACATCCATTTGTGTGTATCGGCCATGACAAAATCGGCATGGATCGCTTTAAGATCAAACGGGATTATGCCAATACTCTGAATAGCATCGACACAAAATAACACCTTCTTTTTTTTGCAAGCCTGACCGAGAGCGGGCAAATCCATTTTCAGACCGCTGGCATACTGTACGGAACTGATCGAGAGAAGCTTTGTTTGATCATCCATGGCGTTAATTAGCGCATCTTCAGGTGAGTTATCCGAAGAAAGCTCCACTTCTCGTACTTCGACACCTTTGGCTTTCAACGAGTGCCAGACCATAGCATTTGAGGGGAACTCCTGGTTGCTAATGACTACATTGTCACCAGCTTGCCAGTCTAATCCGTAGGCAACGAATGAGAGTGCTTCTGAAGTGTTTTTTAGAATCGCAATATCATCGCCTGAGTCAGTATTTATAATCTGTGCGAATTGATCACGTAACACAGCCTCAACTTTCATCCACTCCAGATAATGCTGTGCGCCACACGTTTCGTTTTCAGACGCAAATTTTCTTACTGCTTCAGCCGTTCTGCTTGGCCAGGTACCTACGGCGGCATGATTTAGATATGTAAGACCAGGCTTTAAGGATAATTCTGTTTTTATGAGGTCCTCGATGGACATGCGCATACTTGCTCGGTTTGACTGTTATTTGATGTCCGATTGTAGAACAAAACGAACAGGGCAAAAAGGGTAAAGAGATCAGTGTATTGAGCAACAGGGTACTCAGCTAGAGTTATTAACCCGCTGGTATCTGTTTGCTATGCCACGTACTGGGATGATGTTGCGGGATGGTTAAAGCAAGCAAAATATTCTAGAAAAAAGAAACTCGGGTTGGATTCACGATATGCATTTTTCCACTCAGCGCGCGTTTATTTTGATTTTGTACACCAGTGTCTAGAACTCCTGAAAAAATCGCCGTTAATATTCCATGTGCTCTGGCGAGGGAAAGGCTTACGCTTAGTACGTATCGAATTAATAATACGGTTAATATCAATTGCTTTGATTGTTAATGCACTATTCTGGAGCATTTATCAGCAACTAGTCTTTAAGCCTGTGATTATTTCGTGCATAGGGAGAGCGCGAACGATTCGATAGCGTGCATCGTTTTGTGGCAAAACGCGCAGTAATGGTGCGTATATGTTGTGATTTCAACTTGCCGAAAAAGTAAGCGCTCTAATATTGCCTATTAAAACAGTAGGTTAGCGTTATTTAAGTGTTTTCTAATGGATGGCACGGAGCTTGCTCTATAGATAACAACAAATATCGGATAGTTGGAGCTATTTACATGAAAGAATGTTTAGTTGTCATTGGTAACGGCATGGCAGGGATGCGAACGGTCGAGGAATTACTGAAACTCGATCCAGACGCTTACGAGATTAAGGTGTTCGGTGAAGAGCCTTATGGCAATTATAACCGGATTATGTTGTCTCCCGTTCTCGCCGGTGAAAAAACCATTGAAGAGATTATGCTTAATGATTTGCAGTGGTATGAAGATAACAATATTACATTATTAAAAGGCAAGAAGGCCGTAGATATTGATCGTAAGGCCCGCAAAGTCATCGCTGATGACGGTAGTGAAGTCGAATATGACCGTTTGCTGATTGCGACGGGTTCAACTCCTTTCATTATTCCAGTACCAGGACACGAGTTACCCGGCGTTGTTGCCTTTCGTGACATCGCTGATGTCGATACCATGCTTGAGGCTGCAGGTAAATATAAAAAGGCAGTTGTCATCGGCGGCGGATTACTCGGGCTGGAAGCAGCTAATGGTCTGATGCAACAAGGTATGAATGTAAAAGTTGTACATATCATGGATACCTTGATGGAGCGACAGTTAGATGAACCTGCGGCAAAAATGCTACGTTCTTCATTAGAAGAACGGGGAATGGAATTTTTAATGGGTGCACAAACAGCATCCATAGAAGGTAAAGACCGGGTTGAGAAAGTATGTTTTAAAGATGGTAGCTCCGTCGATGCCGATATTGTTGTTATGGCAGTGGGTATTCGTCCCAATATCGCACTAGCTGAGAAAGTGGGAATACATTGTGAGCGTGGTATTGTCGTTAATGACACGATGCAAACTTTCGATCCGCGCGTTTACGCGGTTGGCGAGTGCGTTCAACATAGAAATGAAACTTATGGACTGGTCGCACCTTTATTCGAAATGGGTAAGGTCTGCGCCAATCACCTGGCTAAGCTTGGCATCGGTCGTTATGAAGGATCGGTTACCTCTACTAAATTAAAAGTGACGGGAATTGATTTGTTTTCGGCTGGTGATTTCACTGGTGATGACACAACCGAGGATCTGGTTTTTCAAGATGCTGCTTCAGGCGTCTATCGCAAGATCGTTGTCCAGGATAACAAAATTAAAGGCACCGTCATGTATGGCGACACCATCGATGGTACCTGGTATTTCGATTTAATGCGTGACCAAACAGATATAACTGATTTTCGCTCAACGATCTTATTTGGTCAGGCTCATCTGGGTGATTCTGGTCACGGCGATGACAATCGTGTTGCAAGCATGTCGGATACGGCTGAAATCTGTGGCTGTAATGGTGTTTGTAAAGGTGACATTGTTTCTGCGATTACCGAAAAGAAACTGTTTACCCTGGATGATGTGCGCGCGCATACCAAGGCTTCAAGCTCATGTGGTTCATGTACTGGCCTGGTTGAAGCCTTATTGGCCCACACTGTTGGCGGCGACTATTCAGTTGCACCACATTTAAAACCAATTTGTGCTTGTACTGACCATACCCATGACGAAGTCAGAGCAGTTATTCGCGATAAGAACTTCAAATCAATTCGCGAACTACAGCAATTTATGGAATGGAAAACATCAGATGGTTGCCCTAAATGTCGTACCGCATTGAACTATTACATGGTTTGCCAGTGGCCTGAAACACATAGTGCGGACGATGCGCAATCACGCTTTATCAATGAGCGTGCACACGCAAACATTCAAAAAGATGGTACCTATTCAGTTATCCCTCGCATGTGGGGTGGTGGTACTACACCTGATGAGTTACGTGCTATTGCTGATGCGGCTGAAAAGTTCAACATCAAAACAGTCCACGTAACTGGTGGTCAGCGTATCGGTCTTTATGGGCTAAAGAAAGAAGAGTTACCGGTTATTTGGAAAGATTTAAATAATGCTGGGATGGTATCTGGGCATGCCTATGGTAAAGCCTTACGTACGGTTAAGACCTGCGTCGGTAAGGAATGGTGTCGTTTTGGTACACAAGACTCAACACATCTCGGAGTTGAGTTGGAGAAAATGACCTGGGGCTCATGGATGCCACATAAGTTCAAGTTAGCTGTTTCTGGCTGTCCTCGCAACTGTGCTGAAGCGACTATTAAAGACTTTGGTGTTGTCTGTGTTGATTCAGGTTATGAGCTGCATGTTGGTGGTAATGGCGGTATCAAAGTCCGCGCAACAGATTTCTTGTGCGCTGTTACCACAGAAGAAGAAGCGATGGAATATAGCGCTGCGTATATTCAGCTCTATAGAGAAGAGGCGCATTATCTTGAGCGTACCGCACCCTGGATTGAACGTGTTGGTTTAACGCATATCAAGGAGAATATTGTTGATGATACCGAAAATCGTAAGCAGTTGGCCGAACGATTCCATTATTCACAAAAATTCATGCAAGATGATCCATGGGAAGCGCGCGCGAACGGTGCACAGCAACACGAATTTACTGCCATCAAGCAAATCAACGCATAATAGTTATAGGTTATAAATCAATGAGTGACTGGATTGAAATAGGAACATTAAATGATATTCCACAGTTAGGCGCACGTGTAGTGACCTCTGATAAAGGTAATATCGCTGTATTTAGGACTGCGGAAGACAAGGTGTTTGCGATCAAAGACGAATGCCCGCATAAGAAAGGACCGCTTTCGCAAGGTATTGTGCATGGTGATCGCGTCGCATGCCCGTTACATGACTGGAAAATTCAACTAGATACCGGTACGGCTGTGGCGCCTGATGAAGGCTGTGCTGCGACTTACCCGATTAAGATGGAAGGCAGCAGAATTATGTTGTCGTTAAAGCCTAATGAAGGATGTCCTAATCAATAAATAGGAAAATGAACTATGTTGTTTGGTCGTAAGCAAAAAAATCCGATTAAAATTGCTGACAAGGGCGTTGTTGACTGGAAGTACACTACTTGTGGTTATTGCTCAACAGGCTGTTCGATTGAGGTCGGTTTAGATGAAAAGGGTGAAGCCGTTGCAACACGTGGGGTGGCAAGTGCCGATGTGAATCGCGGCAAACTCTGCTTAAAGGGGATTTACGAACACGAGCTCTTTAAATTAGAGGGTCGAGGTGAAACGCCACTGATTCGTGACAAGTTTTATGATCCGTTTCAAAAAACCGACTGGGATACCGCGCTTGACAAAACAGCCGATGAGATAAAACGTATTCAAACGACTTATGGCCGTGATGCCTTTGCGATTGTCTCTACCGGCCAGATAATGACAGAAGAATTCTACACGCTTGGAAAACTTGCGCGTGGTGTTATTGGAACAAATAACTATGATGGTAATACAACACTTTGTATGTCATCGGCTGTATCAGGCTATAAACGCTCCTTTGGTTCTGATGGTCCACCAGGATGCTATGAAGATTTTGAACATACGGAGTGTTTGCTGGCGATAGGATCAAATTTACCTGAACAACACCCCATTATTTTCTGGCGTTTAAAGCAGGCGTTGGAAAAACGTAAATTCCCCGTAATTGTAGTTGACCCACGGGTTACCATGATGGCGCAAATGGCCGATATTCATTTACCCGTTACACCGGGTACTGATTTGGTCTTATTGAATAGTCTTGCTCATGTCATTCTTGAGGAAGGGCTGGCTGATAAAGAATATATTGAGGCGCATACCAATAATGACAAAGAGTTTTATAAGGTCATTGATCAATATGATCCGGTAACGGCATCAAAGATTTGTGGTATCGATGAAGACACGATTAGAAATGTAGCACGCACTTATGCGCAGGCGGGTGCAGCGATGACTATCTGGACCATGGGGATCAATCAATCGACTCATGGCTCTGATGGCGTTTGCGGGATCAACAACTTGAATTTAATTACCGGCAATATCGGTAAGCCGGGTGGTACCAGTCTGTCGATTACCGGGCAGTGCAATGCGATGGGTACAAGAGAATGGTCCTCGTGTTCAGGGCTACCTGGATATCGCTCGCTTGAAAAAGAGGAAGACCGCGAGACGATTTCAAAATTCTGGGGCGTTGATAAAGATTTTTTCCCGAAGAAACGCGGTCTTTTCCAAACCGATATTTTCCCTGCGATCGAAACTGGCCAAATCAAAGGGCTCTGGATTATCGCGACCAATCCTATGACCTCAATGAGCAATACCGATCGGATTCGTAAGACGTTTGAAAAACTAGATTTTCTTGTGGTCCAGGATGCATATCAGGACTGTGAATCAAATCAATATGCAAACGTGTATTTCCCTGCGGGTGTCTGGGCTGAAAAAGAAGGCTGTTTTACCAATACTGAGCGTCGTGTAAATCTGATACGTAATGTAATAAAGCCATACGCCGACTCAAAACCTGATTTGTGGATCTTTAATCAAATGGCAAAGCGATTTGAGCAAGGAAAACAGGTTAAATTCCCAGAAACACCATCAGGCGTATTTGATGAATTAAGAGAACTCTCTAAAGGTCGCATGCTGGATTATTCTGGCATGACCTACGACAAGATTGAAGCGCAACGGGGTATTCAATGGCCATGTAAAGATGGTGATGAAACGGGCTCGCAGCGTTTATATACCGATGGAAAATTTCAATATCCAGATGGTAAGGCAAAGTTAATGCCGTTACCATTTATCGATAATAATGAACGCCCGGATGACGAGTATCCTTTCTGGATGAATAGCGGTCGTGTGGTTGAACACTTTCACACCCGGACACGAACAGGCAAGGTTGGTAATATTAACAAGTTTAGTCCAACGCCCTACATGGAAATGAATCCTGACGCAGCCAAAGCGCTGGGTATTGCTCATGGCCAATATGCGCGTCTTACCTCTAGGCGTGGCGACGCAGTGGTGATGGTGCAACTTACGCAACGCGTTGCGCCTAACATGGTATTTATACCATTCCATTTTCATGATTGTGTTAATCGTTTATCCCTTGGTTTGCTTGACCCACATTCCAGACAGCCTGCTTTTAAACAATGCGCAGTCAAAATCGAATTAGCAGAAGATCAACAAAGTGCAGCGCTTCGCAATAAAGAAGCACGTGGATTTTAATTATGTATAAAATAAGAGACGACGAACCCAGCTACGCATTCCTTCCTGACAAAGAAGCTCCTGAGCATAATCGATATGGGGATAAAATTGATCTAGCTGAGCAGGATAATGCTCTTTTAGGGGAAAGCTTGAATATTAATAATGATGCGGGAATTGGTGAAAACCCGAATCGTTATAAGCAGCACGGCTTTTATTTTAATGCAGATAATTGTATTTCTTGTCATGCTTGCGAATCGGCCTGCAGTGAGAAAAACGATTTACCACCTTATCTGGCTTATCGATCGGTAGGGTATGTTGAAGGTGGAACTTTTCCTAATTATACCCGCTTAAATATATCGATGGCATGTAACCACTGTGACGACCCTGTTTGTCTTAAAGGTTGTCCGACACGTGCGTATACCAAGTACGCCGAATATGGTGCCGTTCTGCAAGACCCCGATATATGCTTTGGTTGCGGTTATTGCACATGGGTTTGTCCCTACAATGCGCCACAGCTCGATACCGAAAAAGGACACGTACATAAATGTAATATGTGTGTTGATCGCCTGGAAGTCGGTTTGAAACCCGCGTGTGCTTCCGCTTGTTTAGCCGGTGCGTTGGATTTTGGTGTAACCGAAACAACGCCAGAGAATCGCGAACAACTTAAGACTCAGATACCAGGATTTCCGACACCAGAGATCTCACACCCGAACATACGCTTCCAGCAAACGAAGACATTACCGAAGGAGATGTCACGCACCGATTCAATCGATGTTAAATACCGATTAAATGATAACAAAGATGCCTATGTACCTGTTATTAATGAGAGTCGCGCAAATACCAAAAAGAGCTGGAATCTTAAAAAATTACTGTCATCACACGAAAATGCACATATCGCCTTTACCTTGAGTGCACAGACGGTGATGGGTGCATTTTTGTTGTTGCTGTGTAGTCAGTATCTAGGTGTGGAAGCTTTGTCAGTGCTAGCGACTACAGCAAAGTGGCCGCTATTAATCGTTACCTTTATTTTAATGAGTTTTGGTCTGCTAAAGCTGAATCTTCATCTTGGCCGGCCTCACAGATTTTATAGAGGTTTTAATAATTTGCGCTATTCGCCAGTAAGTCGAGAAATCGCTGGTGTCTCAATGTTTTTTGCAGGCCTGTCAGGCTACGGATTTTTTAGTTTGTTTGAAAACAGTTTTGCGACATTTATGATGAATGCATCAGCCGTGGTAGCCATCCTGGGGACTGTTATCGGTACATATTACATGTACAAGTTGTACCGGATCCCGGCCAGGCCGTATTGGGATCACTGGCAAACCGCATCAAGCTTTATTGGTACAACATTGAGTCTTGGCGGCATCCTGACAGCCACGGTTGGCGTGATTAGTAATGGCGTGTTAGCGTCTTCAGCGTTGATTGAAATTACTAGCTTGATCGTGATTGCTGGTCTGGCTATAGAATTGACTGGATTAGTTGCACATGCGCGTGATATGAAATCTGCACAGCACGAAGGTGCGCTTTCACATTTCGAACAAACTACCAAATATGGTAAAAGCTACTGGTTACGGAATATCGCACTCCTGGCCAGCATTTTAGCTGTCAGCACTATTTATCTGTTAGGTGCAAACCATGAAGTCTTCCTGGCCCTTGGTGTGCTGTCCTTGGCCTTGATTATGACTTCAGCGTTGATTGGGCGAGCTCTGTTTTATGTATTGGTCATTCCAACTACCATGCCCGGCGCATTTTTCTGGCGAAACAAAGGCTTTGAAGAACATGCACGCGAGACAGGGCTTGCAGACATGCCGCAAACCGGTGTGGTACCAGATTCGCATTAAAAATTAGTGCATATTCCCCTTGGTAGTCCACAGAAGTAGGGGGAATCGACTTGCTGGTTGTTAAGAACTAAAAGTAGGCGCTAGTCACCGTATTCAAACGCAGCGTCACCGTCAATATCATCAAGCGGATTTGCCCATGTCTCTGGGTGCATGGGCTCTTCCGTGTCACCGAAATCGTCGGGAACCAAATCATCATACGGTCCTGACCAATCTTCTGGTGCGGCGATAGTTTCTAACTTTTGTTCATACCAGTTATCGATATCCATCTCTTCCAGTTCGCTTTCAAAGTACTGGATTTCTACAGTTCCGCCATACTCATCGATGGCGACAACTTCATATACACGTCCTGTCTCTTTATCGCGATACCAGCTATTGATAATGGGATCTAATTCGGTTGCCATGTCATTTCCTTCATTCAACATTATCGTTCTTTACATAAAAGAGTAATCGTTTGCGGAATCATCGCTAATTAAAATAATTTATTCGCGATAATTGTGTATATTTTGCACTTTATTCTCGAAATTGAAATTTGAGCTTATTCAGATAGATAGAAAAATCAGTTGAAGTAGAATGCGAACGTTTGATTAGTTGAATTTATTAGGAATAAATATTTAAACAATACTTGATCTATCGCAAATAAAATCTACTCATAATCAAGCTAGCAAAGGCTTATTCGCGGTAGGGTTCTGTGTAGTACTCTTTAACCGGATTAAAGATGTAAGAGATGGCAAAACCTAACATAAGCGCATCTTTTTGTTTAATCAGTGGGCTATCTTCAAATGTCGCACCGGACAACAAGTCATATCGAATAAAGCCACCCCACCAATAGTGTTTACTAAGACGTTGGCTGTTGGTTAAGGTGAAGCGAAAGCCACTGTATCCTGCTGTAGCGTCATAAGCTGGCCTGTCTACGGTCGCGTATTGGTTGTCGACCTGGTAGTAATAATCATGAAACTTCTCAGATGCCCACATGGGCCCAACAGAAACAGCAGTTTCCATAGTCGAGTAATATCGTAACTGTAAGTAGGGAGCAAAAAACCAACCTTCATTACCTGCATCAGATAAATTCACGGCAAGCCTTACCGGCGCAGCCGCACGAAAGCGCAAACGCCGATCGTCACTTTCCCATAAAAACCACTGCATTCGAGGACCTACTTCCAGAATAGCATCCAGATCAGGCATACCCTGACGGCTACGGTTGTCATCACTATCGACAGGCAACGCAAATGCTGCACTTACATCGAGTTTAAATGTTTCGCTGTCAATAAAGTAATAACGACCACCTTCGCGATCGACTTTTAGTTTCTCACCTCGAAAACGGACATAGGGGACGGGGGCAAAATATTCATCGCGTTGATCGGAGCCACGATAGTGAGGAAGACTCAGCACACCCAGACCGATACCAAGTTCCCACTTTGTTTTAGTGGTGTCGTCTTTGGCGTGACTTATATGAGAAATAAAAAATATTAAACAAAGCAAAATAAATTTATATCTGACAGCCGTTCTCACAATCGATCCTTTATTTTGGATGGTTAATTTTTATGGATGTTTAAAGTAGCACAATTAGATTCTGAATGGAGGAAGGTAGCTATTAACGGCGCATATTCAGGCTTGTGCTTTATCGTCAAGCTGCTTGTTGGGGTTACCCCAGTCAGCGAGATTCTGTAGTAAATCAATAATGGAGTAGTCGTATAGGCAGTAATACACAAAGGCACCATTTTTTTCACCTTTAACGATACCTGCCTCTCGCATAACACGCAGGTGAAATGAAACGTTTGTCTGCGAAAGCCCAGTTTTAACAATAATGGCCGATACGGGAACACACTCCAGCCCCATGCTACACAAGATTCTAAGCCGGTTAGGCTCACTTAGTATCTTCAATATCCTGGATAGCTGTTCTATTGGTAATTCGTTATTCTTCATTTAATCGTATGCGCACTTGTTCATATGAGTGTACACGCATATAATGAGCTGAATTTCAGCTAATGTCAACCGCCAAATATAGGAGTTAATCCATGTTTTTCAAACAGTTAGCGACAAAAGAGGCATCATTATCGTATTTGTTTGGATGTGGCTCGCTAGGAAAGGCTATCGCCGTTGATGTTGTAGCGGGTGATGAAGACTGGTTTGTGGAGCAGGCAGAGGCTCAGAACGTCTGCATAACCCATGTGCTCGAAACCCACGTGCATGCTGATCATTATTCTGGTGGTCGCGCTCTGGCTGAGCGTCTCGGCGCTAAATATTGTTTATATAAGGATGCCAGCCCAGAGTTCCAATTTGAGCCCTTGAATGATGATGATGTAATCGATGTGGGTAACGTGAAGGTGAGGGTAATTCACACCCCTGGTCACACCATGGACAGTATTAGTCTCGCTGTTTCCGATAACCGTCGTAGTGAAGAACCCTGGTTTTTGCTAACTGGCGACACCCTATTTGTTGGCAGTATTGGTCGGCCTGACCTGGCAGGTCGCGAAAAAGAAATGGCCGCTATGTTATTCGATACACTACATACTAAATTACTAAGCTTCCCGGATACTACTGAGATCTATCCAGCCCACCAGGCAGGTAGTGTTTGTGGTGCCGGTATTTCTGGTAAGCCTGTTTCCACTTTGGGTTTTGAAAAACGTTTTAACCCAATGCTAAGCGTCACTGATAAAAATGAGTTTGTGCAGCTGCTCACTAAAGAAATTCCACCACGCCCAGCCGAGATGGACAAAATCGTTGCGGCAAATATAAAAGCATAAGCGAAAGATTTAATGAAAGAACAGGAATATCATTTTGGTATCCGCGTAAACGCGCATCAGTTTGTCCACCAACTGTGGCAAGTCTTACTCGTGGGTCTAACTCTCGGCATGATGCGTACAGTGATACCTGCGCTTGCTGAAAGTGAGTTTGGTGTACCTAAAGGTTCATTCTTGCTACTCATGGCCTTTGTCGTTGCATTTGGTTTTGTTAAAGGCACATTAAATTTTGTTGCGGGACGCTTATCAGAAAGAATAGGGCGCAAACATGTCCTGATGCTGGGTTGGATAATCGCGATTCCCATTCCGCCAATGATTATGTATGCGCCTAGTTGGAATTGGATTGTGATGGCAACTGTTTTGCTGGGGGTTAATCAGGGACTAACCTGGTCAATGACTCAAACAGCTAAACTCGATCTTACACATCCAGAACAGCGTGGTTTTACCATAGGGTTAAATGAGTTCTCTGGATATTTTGGTGTTGCAGTTGCAGGTATTCTTACAGGTTATTTGTCAGAATGGCTTGGTGCGCGAGAAGGTCTCATGTGGTTTGGTTTAGTTACAGTTGTTGCTGCCATTGTTACAACCCAGTTTTGGATCAAGGAAACACTGCCATGGGCCCAAGCAGAAGCAGATCAACATGCAGCGGGCACAGCAACTGGACCTACACCACGCTTTCCAACAAATATCTCAATCAAACCGACAACCTGGGAAGTATTTACCCTGATGTCATGGCGCGATAAACGTATGTTCGCCTTTAGCCAGGCCGGGTTAGTTGAAAAATTTGTCGATGCCTTAATTTGGGTGTTTTATCCGGTATTTTTATACCAGCAAGGTCTTAGCCTGGCGAACATTGGCTGGGTAGTGGGTATCTATGGCTTTGTCTGGGGTGGATCACAGTTTTTAACCGGTAAGCTGTCTGATCATGTTGGTCGACTATGGCCAATCATTATCGGCATGTGGGTATGTGGTGCTGGAGTAGGGTTGACCTTATTAGGTGATACGCTGCTTTGGTGGTCTATCTCGGCTGCGATAACCGGCTTCGGTATGGCATTGCTGTATCCAAATATCAGTGCCGCAGTGGGTGATATTGCTCACCCTGCCTGGCGTGGTTCAGCTATCGGGATCTATCGATTCTGGCGAGATCTGGGTTATGGTATTGGTGCGCTGTTGTTAGGGCTCGTATCTAATTTTTCTGGTTTGATCAGCACAGGATTCTGGTTCGTGACGATTTCCATGTTTGTCTCGGGTCTGCTGGTTCTAATCTTTGCCGAGGAAACCCATCCGAGGCTTAATCCCGCGATAGAGTAAATTTTTAATGAAACTCAAATATTTTACAATTCTCGCGCTTACTATTATTTTGAGTATACCTGGCTTTCTTATAGCAGCGGAAGATAATCCTGTTCCGTTTGTTATGCAGTTAACACGGTCTGGCGACAACTACGGTCATCGCCGTGCCTTTCTTCAAATAGATAAAGTGTTAAATGATATCGGTGAAAAGAAGTTAAAAATTGAAGTTGTTGCCTATGAAAATGGGATTCAAGCCTTGTTAGCAAACAACAAAGAAACATCGCAGCTTTTAACTAAACTGGCTAATCGGGGTGTTGTTTTCAAAGCATGCCGGATCAGCATGAATGCCTGGAATCTTAAAGAAGACGAGTTTCCATTAGAGGTAGAGTTTGTTCCTGCAGGGGCTCCTGAGGTTATACGCCTTCAGATGCAGGGCTACAAATATTGGCGCCCGTAATTTTTTGGTATATATTTTTTATATCAATAAAATTAGTCCGCGCTGGCTGGTGTGGTTTTTTTACGAGGCGCTTTTTTGGGTTTGTTTTCACCTAGTATCTTTAAATATTTATAGTCGGTTAACTTGTGACCTTTATAGTTCGATAGCAAAAGCACTAATGCAGCAGTAATCAAATGAAATTCAGGGTAACTAAGGATTAAAACACCCAGGTCTTCTAGTTTGAAAATGGGTATGCAAAAAATCGCAATCATTATAGTGACCCCCAAGCGTAATAGAGCGGCATGAGTACCGCTCTCATCCATGTAGCTATAAAACCTGTCCACTATGGCTGCAAGAATGACGGTTGGTAGCAGTATGATATTTCCACCTGTATCGATCGATAAGTATGATAGTAATGAAACGCTAAATACCATGCTCAGAGCAACAAAGGTAAAGATAAGCGATAGCCTTGGGGCACGCACTAAGGTTTTCGGTAAAATGGATCTGCCGAGTAATGCAAGAAATATTACTATCCCTGCTACGACTAAAGTAATGGCGGGCTCTGCGTACACCATCGCCAATGCTAGTAATGGTGCGGTAAATGTCCCGTAAGGAAAGAAACCAAGCACGTGGCGGAAGAAAGCAGTTAATAGAATGCAAAATGGTAGAATGAGCAACTTGGTAAGTGTTTGTCTTGACTCAAAATCAAGACGCCTCAAGTCAAAAATATCCAGTATGGTTTTTTCCTGTTCAAACCGGGTTACATTCAGGATATCAATATCTTCGGTTACATTATACTTTGCAGATACTAACTTGCCATTTTGGACTGATAAAATATTCTTGTTACCATAACTAAATACAATATAGTTTTTCGGGACTATACGTTCATAGCCCTTTTCAGGATCATACGACTGCCATATTTGCTCCTCATCATTATAAATTGAAACCCAATGATAAGGTCTGCTAACGGTGCCTTCGTTAAGAGTAAAGCCAGTAACTAGTCTTGCAGGGATGTTGTTAATTCGGCATAACGCGATCATCAGTCTGGCGCGTCCCAATGGGGTTGTCTTGTTGGACGAGATAATTGTTTTTAGGTCATCAAACTGGCTTTGTTTGTCAGTCACAGGTTTCTGACTATGAAGAAATATCTTATGGACTAGCTCGGATTTATTATTTACATCCTGGTGTAATACTTCGTTCAAATACACAAGTGATTGTAACGATAAATCAATATCAGTATCTGAGACTTGATATAGCTGTCGCTCTTCTGGTGTCAATGCAGGCTTGCTACTGAGAAGTGGAGTAGGTGTTTGGCTCGCGTGAATATGGTATTCGATCAGGAGCTCTGCTGTACCTGACTGGGCAGCTTTAGTGCGAATGAGGCCTCGCGTAGTAGGATTGACTGCCAGTATCTTCAAACCAGGGTGGTGAATGCGTTGGCTGATCACCCTGGTATAGCGTCCAGGTTTTGGGCGTGCGCTTTGGATAATCGTAATGTCTTTGCTGACTTCAAACTGTCCGGCAAGGGAAATTTTCCAGGCTGTATCCTCTTCTAAAACGCGATCTGCATCAAAATACACACTGCGCAGGGCCATTAATACTATTCCCATACATATGAAAAGGATAATTAATGTGTTTTTTGTGGCTTTCTCGGTTAAGAAATGTACAACCATAAACAATAATTCCTTCGCATAATATATATATACTTATATTATAGTTTTACTGCACTATATAGTACTTGAATTTATACAGGCTGTATGAGGTTGTAATAATGTTCAGATGTAATAGACAATTTATGTTTGGCGCTCTATTGCTTGCAAGTGTTTCTCAGTCCGTACTCGCGAATCAAACTAAAACCGGCTGGCTTGAAGAGGTTAGTATTGGCGGCATCGGATTAACAATTGAAGCAAAAATTGATACCGGTGCAGATAATTCATCAATAAATGCGGAGAACCCAACCCTGTATCAAAAAGATGGAAGACAGTGGGTAAAATTTACTGTGCAAAACAAAAATGAGCATGAAATTGTCATCGACAAACCTGTTACTAAAAAAACAAAAATTAAAACGAAGAATGGCGGTAGGCAGGAGCGCGTTGTAATCGAACTAGATATCTGTCTGGGGGTAATTAAAAAGCGTGTAATGGTGAACCTGGTTGATCGCAGTCACTTTAAGTATCAGCTCCTAATCGGACGCAGTTTTCTAAGCCCTGACTTCCTGGTTGATTCAAGTAATACGTTTTCCCTAAAACCACAATGCCAGTGAAAAAGAATAAAACTAAAACGGTGCTAGGCTGGCGCGAATGGGTCAGTTTGCCAGAACTAGGTATCGAAAATATCAAAGCCAAAGTGGATACTGGTGCACGGACCTCGGCGCTGCATGCCTTTGATGTCAAAATCAATGAAGCCAATGAAAAGCGCACAGTTGATTTCAAGATGCATCCCTTACAGGATAATGTTGATTATGTCGTCGAATGTCATGCTGATGTTATCGAAGAACGAGATGTCACTGATTCCGGTGGTCACCGTGAACGACGCTGGGTTATTGAGACTATGGCGGTAATCGGAGATACAAAACTCCCAATTGAAATGACGCTAACCGATAGAGATACAATGAAATTCAGAATGTTGCTGGGGCGCACGGCACTCAAATCGAATTTTATTGTTGATCCCGACAAATCATATTTAACCCGCCCTGATGATGAAAGCTAGGAGGCTTTATGCGTATCGCGATTCTCTCCCGCAACAAAAAACTATACTCAACACGACGGTTAATTGAGGCCGTTGAACAGCGTGGTCATGAGGCGGTGGTGTTAGATACATTACATTGCTATATGAACTCAAGTTCCGCTAAACCTACGGTACATTATAAAGGTGAAGCAATCAGTGGCATGGATGCGGTTATCCCTCGCATTGGCGCATCAATTACATTTTATGGCTGTGCGGTGCTACGCCAGTTTGAAATGATGGGGGTTTATCCTATAAACGAATCTGTCGCTATTACACGTGCACGGGATAAGTTACGCTCAACTCAATTGCTATCACGTAAAGGAGTGGGTATTCCGGTGACAGCTTTTGCAAACCGACCTGATGACATTAAAGATATGATAAAAATGGTCGGCGGTACCCCGGTGGTTATTAAATTACTAGAAGGCACGCAAGGTATCGGCGTTGTACTAGCTGAGACACAAAAAGCAGCGGAAAGCGTGATGCAAGCCTTCATGGGATTAAAAACCAACATTCTAGTTCAGGAGTTTATTAAGGAAGCAGGTGGAGCCGACATTCGCTGTCTGGTAATTGGAGAGAAAGTAGTCGCAGCCATGAAACGCCAGGGACCGGAAGGGGAGTTTCGCTCCAATCTGCATCGAGGTGGTAGTGCAGAATTAGTAAAACTAACTCCCGCAGAACGTAAGACAGCAGTGAACGCAGCCAGAATCATGGGGTTGAATGCCTGCGGGGTTGATATTTTGCGTGCAGAAAGAGGGCCTGTCGTAATGGAAGTAAATTCATCTCCAGGGCTAGAAGGTATTGAAACAGCAACAGGCAAAGATGTAGCTGGCATGATGATTGAGTTTATTGAGAAAAATGCTAAACCGAATCGCACTCGCACTAAAGGTAAAGGATAGCATACGTGCAAGAACCATTTGTAATCGGTGATACCACTATTCAACCTGGTACGCGTACCACGGTCCAGTTACCTGTTGCAAGTCTATATACTCATACGAAGATGGAATTACCGATCCATGTTATACATGGTAAGCGAGAAGGGCCCCGATTATTTATAAGCGCAGCAATACATGGTGATGAGCTTAATGGCGTAGAAATTATTCGCCGCCTGCTTAAACAGAAGGCGCTACGAAATATTAAAGGGACGTTAATCGCCATCCCTGTTGTAAATATGTTTGGTCTGATACAGCATTCCAGGTATTTACCGGATCGACGCGACTTAAATCGTTCGTTTCCTGGTTCTGCGCGTGGTCCGCTGGCATCGCGCTTGGCGAATATTTTTACCGAATCAATCATCAAGCAATGTACGCATGGTATTGATCTGCACACTGGGGCACTTCATCGAACCAATCTACCGCAAATACGCGCTGATCTGGATGATGAAGAAACAAATGACCTGGCGCGCGCATTTGGCGTGCCTGTACTTATAAACTCTAATGTGCGTGACGGTTCGTTGCGCGAAGCCGCGGCTGAGTTGGGGGTGAAATCGTTATTATATGAAGCAGGCGAAGCATTACGATTCGATGATTTATCGATTAAGGCGGGATTAAGAGGTATTTTGCAGGTCATGCGTAAGCTGGATATGCTCAGACCGAGCAAGCAAAAAAGTTTGAAAGAACCCTTTATTGCGCGTTCAAGCGCTTGGGTACGAGCGCCCCACAGCGGTATTTTTCGCAACATTCAAAAACTCGGCAAACGGGTCGGTAAGGGTGAATTGCTTGGTGCTGTGTCTGATCCAACTGATATCTTTAACGACACGGATTACCCGGTTAATGCAAATAGATCCGGTATAATCATTGGTAAGACCAACTTGCCCCTGGTTAACGAAGGGGATGCTTTATACCATATAGCCTATTTTGAGGACTCAACCGAAGTAGCTCATGAAGTTGAGACATTTCAACAAGACTTTGATGCTGGATAATAACTGGGTCAATTATGGATGTTAATACAATATTAAACTGGTTTGGCGTTAACTTGGAAGACGCATCTACATGGTGGCAGGTTGGGGCATTCCTGGGTATTGTCATACTAGTTGGCATCATAAATCATTATGTGTATCGCGGTATTGACTCCCGTATTTCGTCGGCTACGCAATTATTTAGACGTCTTTCTTACAATGCTGCGCAGCGATTGTTCGCACCTCTTCTGGCTTTAATTTTACTGTCAATAGTGAAGGCTTTGTTAGCAGCATTTGCGCTATCTCACGAACTAATTAAGATCGCTATATCTCTAGCGATTGCTCTGGCTGTAATACGTGTCGTTGTTTATATATTACGAAAGTCATTCCCTGTCACACCATTACTGAAAACCTGGGAAAGTATATTTGTAGTAATTGTCTGGGTTACATTTGCATTACATCATATTGGTGTTCTACCTGCATTTTTTGAATCTCTTGATAAGGTTGCTATCAATATTGGGCAAACCCGGATCTCGTTCCTGATGGCAGCCAAAGCCATTGCGTCGATTTCTATATTTTTGTTATTAGCGCTATGGGTTTCCTCCATCATCGAGCGACAATTACGAAAATCTAAACAAATTGCGAATTATCTGCAAATAGGTATTTCAAAGACGATTAGAGTAATTCTACTAATCATTGCTTTACTTGTATCATTGGATGTCATTGGTTTTGATCTTACCGCGCTAACCGTGCTGGGTGGTGCGTTAGGCGTCGGCATTGGTTTTGGATTGCAGCGCATCGCCAGCAATTTTATTAGTGGTTTCATCTTGTTGTTTGATCGCTCTATTCGCCCAAATGATGTCATAACGATAGGCACCAGTTTTGGCTGGGTGAAAGAATTACGTGCCCGTTATGTCGTTATTCAGGATCGCGATGGCGTTGAGACGTTAATACCCAATGAAAATCTGGTTACATCACAAGTCATCAACTGGAGTTACACGGATTCAAATGTCCGAGTTAAATTGCCTGTGCAGATAAGCTATAACAATAATCCGCGCGAGGCCATGGCACTAATGATCGAGGCGGCAAATTCACATGATCGTGTTCTCAAAGAGCCTCCGGCCGTGGCACGTTTACTGGACTTTGGTGAACACGGTATCGATCTGGAGCTTCGGTTATGGATAAATGACCCTCAAAATGGTGTCAATAATGTTCGCTCAGATGTGAATCTGGAAATCTGGGACAGGTTTGAAGCGAATAATATTCAAATTCCTTATCCACAACGTGATGTACACTTATATGAACACAATCAAAAAGAAGAGTAGTTTTTCATGTATCGAGTCATAGTCTGGAATAAAGACCACGAAATTCTCGATATAGGGGATGAGCAACTTGTAAATAAATGGCTTGATGATGAGTCACTATATCTTTGGCTTGACGCTTATGACAATAAATTAGAAGAAGAGAAAAAATTCTTTAAGGAAGCCTTTGCAATACATGATTATGCTATCTCTGATGCGCAACGCACTCGTCACCCTCCTAAAATAGAAATATTTGATTCAACAGAAATTCTGTTATTGAAAGAAGTGCGCGAGGCCTCGATAAATGATTTGTCTAACACGATACAGTTGGCAATCATCACCGGTGACCGCTTTATTATTACGCGTCGTACAGGTCTATCGCATGTCGCCACTTCACTATGGGCGAAAATTAATACAAACAAAATCACCAAAATGAATACGCCGCGCTCTGTAGCATTAAATCTTGCGCAACATGTTTCTGATAATTATATTCAGCAATTACTTACTGCTGAAGAACATCTAGATGATATTGAGCAGAAGATCTTCCAGTCCCCAAATGATAAACTACTATCATCATTAATTGGGTATCAATCACAACTCCGAAAAGCACATCGAACATTGCTTTACCACAAACAGTTATTCTCTCGAGCACACTTTAAAGAATACAACAGAAATAATGATACTGATGAGCTTCTTTGGAATAATGTTTACGAGCATACCGAACGAAGTCACAGTTTGGCTTTCCTGTATTATGAGCTATCATCCGATCTGATTGATGGCCATATTTCTATTTCGTCGCATCGCTTGAATCAGGTTATGAAAATACTGACTATTATCACTGTCATCTTTGTGCCATTAAGTTTTTTGGCTGGAATCTACGGCATGAATTTCGAAAATATACCTGAGCTTAAATTTAAATATGGATATTTTTTCCTGTTAGGTGTCATGCTGAGCATAGCTAGTATATTGCTGGTACTGTTTAAGCGTAAAAAATGGTTATAACTATATAGTACCGTATAATATTTAACCTGTAACAAGCTATTAGAGGCGATTCTTATCAATATCACCTGGAGATTCAGGTTAATGATTGTTTTTTTTAAGCCAGAATATATCAGTGCCATTTTAGCAAGAAATACTGCGCTCGTATCCTACATCAAGCTAAATGAGTTTTTATTTATAGTTACTGTCAAATAAATTAATCATGTCTCTTGCAACGCTGCCAACAGGTGAAGGTGCTCCACTATACATATATATCCTTGTGTTCGTAGGAGCTGCTATCGTGATTGCTATATTTGGCGTCAAGATGACGCATGTTGCTCGAAAGTTGGCGGCTGATACAGGAATGGGTGAAGCTATCATGGGAGCCGTATTTATTGGTGCTTCTACTTCTTTATCCGGAATTATTGCTTCTATTACAGCTGCGCATAATGGCCATGCTGAAATGGCGGTTAGCAATGCTTTGGGAGGAATAGCAGCACAAACGTTTTTTCTTGCTGTTGCAGACATGTTTTACAGAAAAGCCAACCTGGAGCATGCGGCTGCTTCTGCTGAAAATTTAATGATGGGTGCCTTTTTGATTACACTATTGGCTATGCAGCTCATCGCTTTTTCCATACCTGAATTTCAAGTGTATTCGGTCCATCCAATTTCTGTCATTATGATCGTCAGTTACTTACTAGGAATACATCTTTTATCCAAGACACATAAGATGCCTATGTGGCTACCGCGTCGCACCCGAGACACGCGGGTCGAACAAGGAAAAAATCGCCGCCGCAAGTATCACCCTAATATCCAATTATGGCTTATTTTTACTTTCTACTCATTGATTGTAGGTTTGTCCGGTTTTGTGTTATCCAAAACGGGTATTGCTATTGCTTTAGAAACTGGGCTTTCTGAAGGACTGATCGGGGGTGTTTTTACAGCTGTATCAACTTCTTTACCCGAACTTGTTATCGCTGTTACAGCTGTTCGGCTGAAATCTCTAACATTAGCTGTTGGGGATATTATCGGCGGCAATGCGTTTGATACATTATTCATTGCTGTATCCGATATAGCGTACCGCGAGGGATCGATTTACAGTGGAGTCTCACATATTGAGCAATTTTGGTTGGCTGTTACAGTCTTAATGACGGGTATTATACTTATGGGACTCTTGCACCGTGAACGTCATGGTATTGCCAATATTGGCTGGGAAAGTTTCTTAGTCTTTCTTATATATATTGGGAGTTTGATATATGTAGTAATATGAGCAGGGTTTAACAGATAATTAAAACTTTTACCTTAACGTTCGATAGTGAAGAGTAAATCTGCACCATGGTGTTCACCACTTTCACCCTGGAGTTGCCATTTGTTAGAGATTTGGTAGCGTACATAAAAAGTGTTAAAAGATTCAATCAAGCCAACACCATAACCGACATATAATTTGGGAGACAGATAACGACCAATGACCAACGAGGCTTGCTCGCCGGTTTCACTGCTCTCAATACGCATCTCATCTAGACCAAAGCGATCCCCCAGTCTACGTACTATACTATCACCACCACTCAAGCCAATTGCTAATGCCGCTTTAGCCATCAAGGCGCCATCATCATTCGACGCGTTTTCGATGGGCCGACCTAAAATCAGGTAAGCTAAAGCATCGGTCTCTCCCATGGCGGGTATCGAAAAGATCTCCACCTGCGGTTGAGAAAGACTACCTTTTACTTTGAGACCTGCTGTAACGTTACCGATTTTTCGGACAGCTCGTAGGTCCAGACCGGGATTGGAGAGTGGCCCGCCAGTATAAAGCACACGACCATGCTCGACTGCCAAACGCAGGCCGTAGGCCATATAGCGTCCTTCTGGGATGTTGATTTCGCCAGTTGCCTTAGTAGGTTTCCCAGGTTCATCTTCTAGCAGAAGATTGCCATCAAAGCGTCCTTCAAATCCGAATCCAAAAAAGTTTACTCTCTCGCCAAGTGTTAGGCGCACCTTGGTAAAAATAGACCATTTCTCTTCTAGTGGTTGTTCGCTACTGGTGACTACAACATCTTGAGATACACGTGCTGCTGCTGTGATGTCCTTTGGTTGAAGCTTGGTATAGGGTATGTGAATGTCACCGTTAATATTTATATTGCGGTTCCGTATAGTGACTTGTAGATTAGGTGATATAACTACTCGTGCTACTGGAATGCGCGAAACCTCGAACATTTCACCTTTGATATTTATCGAGGATGGCCAACCCGCAGACTTATTCAACATGGTATGACCCTGGATGGCCAGGTTACCGTCGCCGGATCGGGCGCGAAGTTGGAAATCGAGTTTTTCAAATCCGTCAGTCCGACTTTTAAAAGCAAGTTCTTTAATTGTCAGCCCAAGTCGTGGTATTTGTAATGTTCCATTCAGTAAATCGGCGTGACCGCTTAGCCTGGGTTGGGCAAGTGTTCCGGTCGCAGCAAATGATAAGCCCACCTCTCCCTTAAGATCCTGAATGTCAGGTACAAGTGCTTCAATTAATCCGAGATCATTTACATTAAGTTTTGCACTAGCTTGTAGTATCTGTGTGTTGTCTAGCGCAAGTAACTTTGCTCCAGGTAATGACAACTGCGCCTTGAATTGACTATCTTTGCTTATGCTAATTTCGGAAGAGGCTTCCAGACCTTGCTGATTAATCTTTATATCAACTTTTCCGCTACGATAAACCCATTGATTGCGTCCACCTTCCAATAACGGATAGCTCAACACTCCAGTGGGTAAATCGATATTAGCCTGCCCCAGTAGTAAGTCTGGGGCAAGATAATTCAGCTCGGCAGTGGCATTTGCTACTCCTTCGATTTTTATATCAGGGGGTAACCATGGGCTCAGTAATAACAAAGGTAACTTGCTCATCTCGATTCGAGATTCCCACGTCACTTGCTCCCGCCGAAGTGTTGTGCATAACTTGGCATCTCGGCTATTTAAGCACAGCGACTCAAGTGAAAACGTTTTTTTATTGATGTTGAGGGCTGCGGGGGAGTTGAGCATCCAATTATCAAAGCGCTGACTTTGAATGTCGATCTTGTCGATATGCCCGCGCCAGCCCTGGTCACCAGTTTTGCCGCTGACTTTGATTTGGGCTGTTGCCACACCTGAGATGACATCTAAGTTCAAATTGTGAGTATCGGCATCAAGAAGTACTGATTGTATTTCAAAGTCGTTAAGCTTTAAGGCTTGCGAGGCAAGCTTGACTTTAATATGTTGCCAGCGGAAAAGGTCAATACTAAATTCACCATTAAGTGTGCCAATTTCATAATCCGACAGGCGCAGTGCTTTGCCATTAAGCGAAACATCGATTTGTGGAGCAATAAGTGCCCCGCTAAACCGACCCTTGCCCTGAAATTGCCCCTTGGCCTGGGGGTAAAGTTCGGCAAGATTCGTACTGTTGATGTCCCAGGCGAGATCAAGTTTTGTACTAACACGACCTTGAGCGCTGACTCGCGCCGAACCCGAATGTAAATCGAATCGACTGATATCAAGACCATCGTTACGCCAGGCAAGCTGACTATGTAGTGCAACTGGGTAACCTCGTAACTTGCCTGTTAACTGGACGATGTTCGTATCAGCAAGCAGCTGACCATTATCTAATCGACCCTTGCTTGATATGGTTCCTTTTAGTTGACCAGGCCAGTTAGGCATTAGTTCACCGAAATTGATATCGGTGAACGTGGCGTCTACTTGCCAGTTTAATTGCCTGAGAAGATCATGCACCTCGGCATTCAATGTTAGCTGTATTGGACCCTTAACCTCATGGTGCACATTACTTGTAGCAACATTTCCTTCGATTCTACCGCTACCCTTAAGAGCTGACTTTGAGGGTAAATTAGCAAGCCAATCGATATCCAGCTTGTGCTGATAGTCACTGGCAGTCTGTAGTTCACCTTTCAGGTTCAGGCTGTAGTTGTCAGCTACAAGATTCAGTGATTCGATATCAAGCAGGCTAAATCGAGTGTTAGCGTTGAGTTTTATCGTTTTAAGACTGAAGATTTGCTTGGGTTGGTGGATGTTAAAACCGTCGATCATCAGGTTTTTCAACGTAACTCGCCAGGGCATGTATAGATCAGGCAACGTAACATCCGGATCTTTTTTCTCTGTGGCAGGCAAGGTGATTGATAGAGACTGAACATAGACGCGTGTGATATCTATATTCGCTGCTAGCAGAGCAGAGGGTGACCATTCGAAGACTACTTTCTCAGCCTTGATCACGGTGCCGTCTTGCTGATAACCGATACCCTTGGCAGTGATTGGGCCGATCAGGCTGCCTTCAAGTTTTTCGACAGTGACTTTTCCAGGCAGGTTGGTACTGGCAAAATGATATATCGCATGCAAGCCGCTCTCTGTTGTGATTAACCAGAATGTCAGCAAGAAAGTGAACACTACCACTAGCGTGATAGTGATTACTATTTTTTTTAGCAATGGTCGTTTCACAGGTCGGGACCAATATTAATGTGCAATCGCCAGGGATGATCGTCGCGACTAATGGCATTTGCAATATCAATGCGCACCGGCCCGATAGGTGATTTCCAGCGAAAACCAAAACCTGCGCCTCTTTCCAGTTTGTCATCTAGATCATCAATGGCATTACCTGCATCATAGAATATTGCGGCGCCCCATTGCTCACCAAAGCTGTGTTCTAATTCGACACTGCCAACCATCAAGTAACGGCCGCCAATAACCTTTCCATTTGCATCCACGGGGCCTAGAGACTCATAAGCATAGCCGCGTACACTTTGGCCACCACCTGCAAAAAAACGTACTGAAGAGGGAAGTTGCTGAAACTCGTCTGTCCAGATGCTGCCTAATTTTCCACGTAGAATTACACGATTGTGCTTACCAAGAGAGCTTATCGACTTGATGCCACCGTGCAGTTGAAAGAAGTCAGTATCTGAGAGCAATTTTTCAGTGGCTCCACGCATGCTAATGTCAAAACGCAGGCCATCCACTGCATAGATAAAGTTACTACCCCAGGTGCGACTCCATGTAACTCCGGGCATGAGTAGGTCGGAAACTCCTGAGATATCAGCAATAATATATTTTTCTTGCTGGTAGTTAAGTGAAGTTGTTTCGCGCCAGAAACCCCGGCTACGATTTAAACTGGCACCAATTGTACGTATCGTGCTCTCATTGGTATCTGTAACTTCGTTCACAATTGCTGCGCTATAGACTAACTGATCTGTGCGCGGGTTAAGTACTGGTACTCGATAATCGGTGCTAACACTGTACCCATTTTCCGCAACTTTGGCTTCATTCTTTAGCCGATGACCTTTCTTGTTGATACGCGGTATTTCCCAGCTGACTTTTGCGCGCGCTCCTGTGTCAGTACCATATCCAAGACCTAATCCATAGCGGTGTCGTTTACGAGGTGTAAGTTTTACATTAATAGGAATCTCCTTGCTCTCATCTTGCGGTTGTCCAGGAGAAACTTCAACTCTACGAAAATAGTCGCTATCATTAAGCCCGTGTTGATAATCGATAAGTTTATTGAGGGAGTAGGGGAATCCCTTCTCAAAAGTAATATAGCGCTTTAAAAGTTCCGTATTAAGAACGTCTTGATCGATTAAGACATCGCCAAAAAGATAACGAGGGCCGCCATCATAATGAAGGTGAATTCTGGCTTCATAGGCCTCGAGATCAACCTCAACGTGGTGCTTAGTAAAACGGGCTTTGAAATAACCGCGTTCCGATGCTAATTTGGCAAGACTGCTTTTAATATTTTCATACTTAAGATGATTGAATGTGTCACCTTTATGAAATAGTAGATCCTTAAGTAGAATTTCAAATGCAGGATCCTTACTCATTTCCTCGCTTACAACGAAATCAAACTCACTAACCAACAATGGCGGACCTGGGTCGATAGTGTAAATCGCTTGCCATTTCCCAGGACTTGGCTGTGATAACTCTTTTTTAATGACGGCACGGTAATATCCATAAGGTTCTAATGCCTTGGATATTTCCAGCGGAGCTTTTTTATGTAGTAGATGCAAGCGTTCTACAGTCATCAGTTCCTGGGACTTTTGCTGCTCAATACTCAGATAGAGGCGGGCATTTGCCTCCAATTCACTGCTAATACCACGTATTTCAACACTGACATTAATTTGGGCGAAAAGAGTGCTGGCATAAAAACAGCCCAGTAAGGCCAATAGCCATCTCTGCATTCTGCTCACCCCGCTTTCTTTATATATCCGGTACCAGTTCTTGTCGATAGTATAACTTGTGCGATAGATAAAGGGGATCGCAATATGAAAGGCCAGTCTTAAAGATGAAATTTGAGAAGAATCCCTGCTGGAGGACATTTGTAAGGAAACGTGTGAAGATGTACTCACCACCGAAGATATGCCTAAATAATATTACATAAATCCTAGATTTTTGATCTTAATCAACTTTTGATGTGATCAAATATGAATAGAAGAGAAAGCTATTTGGCAAAATAGTATACTTATAACATTAATATATTAAGCGTTAGCCTAGGGAGATCTCTATAAGATCCACTATCTTTAAGAATCACGATGACGATAGCAGAAAATAATATTTGGTTAGAGCATCAGGGTGAAGGTCCCTTATTCGCCACTGCTATTCATGCTGGTCATAATGTAAGAGGTGAGTTATTACCCTTTCTCGCGTTAGATGAGTCTGTTCGCTTGCGAGAGGAAGATCCTTATACGGATCAATGGGTAAGGGTTGTACCCGGCTGGATTGTGATGACACGTTCACGATTCGAGGTTGACTTAAACCGTGAGCGTGATGAGGCTGTTTACCGTACACCAGAAATGGCCTGGGGTTTACACTTATGGAAAGCGCCACTTAGCAATGAACAGATCGAGCACTCAATCGAAGAGTATGATGCTTTTTATAATGAGCTAGAAGTATTGTTGTCAAAATTAGCAAGTCATTTTAAACGTTTCGTTATCTTCGACTTGCATACATATAACTACCGTCGAAAAGGGCCGGAAGGGCCGCCAGCTGATCCTTTAGAAAACCCTGAAGTAAATGTTGGCACCGGTACGCTAGACCGTATCTTATGTGGTCGTGTCGTCGAACGTTTTATAGCGGACTTAAGAAAATTTAACTTTTTAGGCAGGCATCTTGATGTGCGCGAAAATGTAAAGTTTGAAGGTCGACAACTTGCACGCTGGATACATGAAAAATTTCCTGATTCCGCATGTGTATTATCGGTCGAGTTTAAAAAGTTTTTCATGGATGAATGGACGGGTGAAGCGGATGAAGAACAGATTCAAGCTATACGTGATGCGCTTAGCTCGACGATTCCAGGAATAATTGAAGAGCTGAATACTATAGAAGACTAGAATGATAACCAGTATCGACGAGAACTTAATTAACGCAATTGGTCAGGCGCTAACCCGGAACGAATACGTTCGTCGTGACCTTCCAGATGGTAGCCGTTTACACATTGATCGACAGTTACCGTTTCTATGTGTTTATCGTCGTCCGATTAAACGTAAAGATCCAGGCACTGAGCGACTTTTGCTTGGTGAAGCATCGTATTTATTGGCAACTTCCAGGGAAAGACATTATTCTGAAATAGTGAAATTGGTTGAAGAGATAGCAAAACGTCAGGGTAAAACTTACGGCGCATTTTTGCTTTTTGAATTATGGAGCACAGATCTACAAGCGAACGATATGTTGCCTCTGTTTCGTATACATGCTCAACGACATGGTGCACCACAACATGTTCTAGAAGAGCTCGAAAGTGAATTGCTATCCATCTCAGTCGAAGGCCATGAGTCACAGGTTGAGTTAACCTACGAGGAGAGCATTCATCCGCCAGAGCTCAAGCCACTGCTTCCTGATACACTGCCAAATTGTATTACGCTAGGACTCGAAGTTAACCCAATTTATCGTGACGCTGATAGCAATGAGCTATTTCCATTTACACTTCGCAATCTACATCATGAGCTGGCAAGAGTCCTGAAACGAACGTTTTATGCTTTTACGCACTCTCATACAACAAACAAGCCTGCTCATTATCATGAGCTTGGTCGTCATACTATGACCAAAGTAGTAAATGAAACTGATAGTCGCCTTGCAAAAATTAGCCAACAATTTGATCTGTTGCTCCATGTTACGCCTGTCAATGTAGAACATGCCAGAGAAAAGTTTAGCCAGTCGAAACATGATCGCATTCCAGTATTTCTTTATCGTCCTCGACCTATCGATCCAGCATTAGTGAAGCGCGAACTATACAGTATTCCTATTGAGCAGATTGAAGATCCTACGCTTGCCAGCATATTCGAAGACAAACAAAATGAATTGGATCGTCAAGTTACTCTCATTGCAGAGCGTAATACACCGCGTTTTTTGGCGGGGAGCCAAATGCTTTTTGGAGATATTGAGCCTGAATTAAAGTCATTAGCAGAAGAAATACTATCAAAGATCCCTGCACATACTCCGGATGATCGTAGTAGCGACTATCTTGATGTAGAAGAGTTTGCTGAAATAGCGTACGATGAAGTTGAGTTTTATCGCAATCAAAACCCAAACTTTTCTACTCGGGTAGAACTAAGAGATGATGTTACAGGTGTTTTTGTTTCTAAGGGTAATTTTTTAATAGGTCGTGACGCGTATATTCCACGACGACGCGTTGAAGCGACACTGGCTCATGAGATTGGTACTCATGCACTCACGTATTTCAACGGTAAACAACAGCCTTTGCGTGAGTTCTTTACAGGAATGGCTGACTATGAATCGATGCAAGAAGGGCTTGCAGTGCTGGCTGAATATCTAGTTGGAGGCTTGAGCAGGCCACGCCTGAGAACCTTAGCCGGTAGAGTAATTGCAGTACAATCTATATATCAGGGAGCTGATTTTATTGAAACATTTCGTATTTTGCATGATCAGTTTGGATTTAACCAGTCTATAGCTTTCAATATTACAATGCGGATATATAGAGGAGGGGGCTATACCAAAGATATAGTGTATCTGCGCGGTTTAATGAATTTGTTGACATTTCTTGCTAATGGTGGGGATCTTGAAATGCTTTTTCTGGGCAAAATCAGTTTCGATAGACTTGCCTTTGTAGATGAGTTGCAGTGGAGAAAAGTTTTGGTGCCAGCTGCGCTTAGGCCTCGTTATCTTGATAGGTCAGATGTAAAAAATAGATTATCCAAAATACGCAAAGGGATTTCAGTACTTGAACTTATAACGGAGAATTCATGAAACTTGGAATTATTGTCAATGATATTCAAGGCGAAAAAGCAGGGTACACAACAACTCATCTCGCGATGACAGCCACAAATCTTGGTCATGAGGTTTGGTACATTGGAGTTGCGGATCTCGCTTATGGACCGGATGAAAAAACTTATGGCTATGCATGTCGAGTAAAAAGTAAAAAGTATCGCAGTGGCGATGTCTATCTATCAGCACTAAAAAATAAAAACTCTTTCAATGAACGGGTGCGCCTTGATGATTTAGATGTTTTACTTTTACGTAATGACCCGGCAATTGATGTAAATACACGGCCTTGGGCAAGACTGGCGGGCATTAATTTTGCGCGTCTTGCTATGCGTAATGGTGTTATTGTCCTCAATGATCCTAATGGTCTGACTCAAGCAGTTAATAAAATGTATCTACAGTCTTTCCCTGAAGAAGTTAGGCCCAGCACATTAATTACACGTAATCGCGCAGAGATAAGGGATTTTATTAAGGACAGGAATGGTTGGGGTGTACTCAAACCTTTGGCTGGTTCGGGTGGTCGTAATGTGTTCCTTGTCAATCCTGATAGCGGCGCTAATCTTAATCAAATGATCGATGCGGTAGCAGCAGAAGGTTACATTATTGTTCAGGAATATCTACCAGAGGCAGTACAGGGCGATACACGGTTGTTTCTTATGAATGGTAAACCACTAATGTGTGAGGGGCGCTACGCAGCTTTTAAGCGTGTCCGTGAAAAAGATGATAGTGATTTTCGTAGTAACATGACAGCGGGTGCCATCTCAGAAAAAGCGACAGTTAACGATCAAATGTTGAAGCTAGCTGAGTTAGTGCGTCCAAAGTTGATTCAGGATGGTATGTTTCTAGTCGGTCTGGACATTATTGGTAATAAACTAATGGAAATAAATGTGTTCAGTCCAGGAGGTTTATTCGGGCTCGAACAGATGGAAGGTGTACATTTTTCGCGCGAGGTAGTTAATGCTATTGAAGCCAAAGTAGAACATCATCAGAAAAATCTTCAGAGTTTCAATAATATCGAGATCGCCACGATGTAATAAAGATGCATAGCTGTATTAATGCATATGCGCATAATATATATTATGTTAAATAGCGGTTTATACTATATAGCCCCAACCCTTCACCCCTGCGGCCTCTTAAACTTCTTTATTTTGTCTCAGACGCAATATGATGTGCCCAGCGTGTCGTTTCAGGTAACCGATATTTGGTTGTACATTTCAATACAATCTCACATGCAGTTAACAGTGAAACCTTGTGCCCTGGTGAGATATAAAGTGGTTTAATATTATCGCGCGTACGTAGGACGTAACCAATCTTATCTTTACCATCATAAAGCAAACTTCTATTACCTTTACGGACACCAGGCTCTTTAAAAGTACCGATTAATCGTGACTTTGCGACGCCAATCGTTGGTAGACCTGTTAACACACCTAAATGCGCAGCTATGCCGAGTCGACGTGGATGCGCAATGCCTTGTCCATCACAAAGAACTATATCAGGCTCGATAGATATATTTTCGAATGCTTTTAATACAGCCGGTAATTCTCGAAATGACAGATAACCTGGCACATAGGGAAATGTTGTCTTAGTTCGAATAAGTGTGTAATCGACATGCGCCAGTGTTTTGAAATCAAGAACAACGACTGCAGCACGGGTGATTTTACCGTCATCCTCAAAGCCGACATCAGTGCCTGCTACATATTTAATATTGGCAGGAAGTTTATCTTTTGTGATTATTTTTGAGGCAAGCTCAGTCTGCAATACTTTGGCTTGTTGGATTGATAGATCCCAGGGGTGCGGGTTATCAAGCTTCAGGTGCATTCAAACTAATTAAGTTTATCTTTTTTGATTGATGGTAGCGGGATAACATCAATGCCCTCTTCATGTAATTCAAGAGCATCTTCAAGTGTGGCTGAACCAAAGATGTTGCGTTCATCTTCTTCGCCGTAATGTATTTTCTTAGAGACTTCAGCGAACTCTTCACCAACATCTTCGAAATTATTGGTAACATAGTCAGTTATTTTATTGGCGAGTGACTCTGCGTTTTGTTGAATTTCAATTAATTCAGCGAGCTGTTTTTCTTTTTTACCGAAATTAATGTGGCTAACACTCGGGACTTTTATAACATTGTCTGTCCCGCACATAGGACAGGTTAATAAGCCAGTTGTTTGTTGTGATTCAAAATCGCCGGCATTTTTAAACCAGCCTTCAAATTCATGGTCAAATTCGCATACAAGATCAAAAACTATCATATAAATTCTTTTTCCGATTTAATTTCTGCTAGGAGTGATGGGTTTTAGCAAACTCGAGTACATTTTCGCTGCTGCTCGAATTTTTCGAAGGAGTATTTTTGGTGCTGCGTGTAAAGGTTAACTGGCAGCCGCCAATCTTTATTTCGGTGCCAACTTCTAAAGGAGCGATATCTACTTGTGCACCATTAACAAAGCAGCCATTGGTGCTATTCAAATCACGTAAATAGACTGTACGGCCTTGTTGAATAATTTGTGCATGTTGTCGACTTATAAGCGAGTCATCGATGCGTAGATCATTCTCACTATGGCGCCCGATTGTTATGCGCTTTTTGCGTATGTAATATTCGCCTGTGATTTTATTTTCTGAGCGTATAATCAATTTATACGATGAACGGCGTTCTTCTTCAAAAGTGTTCTTGTTTTTTGGTCGCACTTCTTCGGCATATTGAGCGCCAAAAGGTACCCACTGCAGATCGGCAATAGCACCATCAATAACCCGTGCAGTAATTTTTTTAACATCTTCCAGGTATGAATAGGTCAGAATGTGATCAACTAAAACATTTATAAGTCTTGGTCGTCCGCCAGTATAGGTTTCAATAATCGGAAAGATATCACTCTCAAAGTGAACACTTTTATGGCCCCCTGCTACAGCCAGTCGATGATAGATATACTTACGAATATCTTCCAATATCAAAGAACTCAAGTGATATTTGGTATTGATAGTGGAGATAAATTCTTTTACTGAAGGATCTTCTAAAGTGTCACGTAGTTTGTCCTGTCCTACCAAATAAATGGTACAGATTTTCTCGTTATCGATGCGTTTTTGTGACAACTCGAACAAGCGAACCAGATTCTCGATTTCAAGATTCTGAGACTCATCAATAACGATAATGGTATGTTGCTTATCTTCACGTAGCTTTTCTATTCGTGCAACAATCTGTTTGAATAGTGGCGTAATACTTATTTCTGGCTGAGTGTCATCATCAACCAGTTCAAGAAAAATCATTTGTAACAATTCAAGCTCGGAGAGTTGCGTTTGATTTAGCTTAACAACTTTATGTGTGTTTTCATCAATGCGTGACAGAAAGTGTTGCACTAACATTGTCTTGCCTGTGCCAACTTCACCCGTTAGCAGCATCAGTCCCTGACGTTTAATCAAGGCAAACTCCATCATCGCATTCGCGTGTGTATGCTCAGGGCTGAGATAAAAGAACTTCGTCTCGCAGGTTAAGCGAAAAGGATGCTCTTTTAGATTGAAAAAGTCGTAATACACGTGTTGGTAACCAGTTTGCTATCTCTTAGCTTCAATAATACGTCATACTAATAATACTGCATTTGCCTTATTTATCGTTAATAACAATCTGATTAAATTGAATATTTTCGACTGGTCAATTATACAGCAAAATACTTAACTTGTTGTAACTATATATATTGTTGATATTAATAGAAATAGCAACAGTGATGTGGACTCCCGGTGGATTCGGCATGACAGAAGGTCAATATTTGCTATTGGTTCTGGTTAGCACGAGCGATTAGTGGATTTGTCGAAAAAACAAGAAAAACTATAAAAAACAATAAGATATAGTTTTTTTGCTAAATACATAGCATTCATAGCCACAGCAATTAGCGAACCGTCTAGAGCACCGATCTGCTATCATGCGCCAGCTCTTCCGCCAACCGACATAGATAATCACGTGACAACCACAGCCTTCTCTACCCTGCCCTTATCACCCGAATTTCTCGCCAATATAGAATCGTTGGATTACAAGGTGATGACACCCATTCAGGCCCAAAGCTTGCCAGCAATTTTAGATGGCAGGGATTTATTGGCACAGGCAAAAACAGGCAGTGGCAAAACAGCTGCGTTTGGTATCGGTCTTTTGCATCATCTTGACGTAAATGAATACAAAACACAGGCCCTGGTACTCTGCCCCACACGTGAGCTAGCGGATCAAGTGACAAAAGAAATTAGACGTCTGGCGCGCGTTATTCCAAACACCAAGATCACAACACTCTGCGGCGGCACACCCACCGCACCACAATATGCATCGTTGGAACATCAACCTCATATTGTGGTGGGCACACCGGGTCGAATTCTGCAGCACCTGGATAAAGGCTCTTTAAAATTAGAACAGTTGAAAATACTCGTACTTGATGAAGCCGATCGTATGCTGGACATGGGCTTTGAAGAAGACATGGTCAAGATAATCAACAAGACGCCAGCACAAAGACAAACTCTGTTATTTTCCGCGACCTATCCAGATGCCATCGATGAGATCAGTCACGCCATCCAGAACGATCCTGTTGATGTGCGTGTAGAAGTTACGCACGATAAAAATAAAATAAGACAAATATTTTATGAAATACAAAAAGGCGAAAGAACAAAGACACTCATCGCCTTACTACAGCACTTTCGACCTGCCTCCACAGTGGTCTTTTGTAATAGAAAGATACAATGCAAAGAACTTGCAGAGGATTTATGGCAACAGGGATTTCATGTGTTGGCCTTGCATGGCGACCTTGAGCAAAAAGAACGTGACCAGGTGCTGGTGCAGTTTTCGAATAAGAGTAGCTCGATTCTCATCGCAACTGATGTCGCGGCACGTGGGCTAGACATTAAAGACCTTGAAGCGGTGATTAACTTCGAGATATCGCCCGATCCTGAAGTTTACGTGCATCGAATTGGTCGCACCGGCCGAGCGGGTAAAGAAGGTGTTGCGCTAAGTATGTTTATGGCCTCTGAGGCACAAAAAGTCACAGCGATTGAAGAATATATAAAAGCGCCCGTAAAAATTGAAAAGACATCATCACTTAAATCACGTGAAAACTTTAGGCTAAGTCCACCAATGGTCACTCTATGTATATACGCTGGCCGTAAAGATAAAATCCGCGCAGGTGACATCATGGGCGCGCTAACAAAAAATACAAACTTACCTGGAAAGCAGATCGGAAAAATTGATCTGTTTGATAATCTTGCCTATGTGGCAGTGGAGCGCCCTATCGCTAAACAAGCATTACGGGTTCTGTCTGAAGGTAAAATTAAAGGGCGTAAATTTAAGGTTAGAAAATTACGCTAGTTAAGAGATGGTGCCCAGGCCGGAATGACCGGAGCAAAGCGTAGGAAATCCTGGACGAACGCACAGCGTTCAAACCATGGGACCGGAGCGAAGCGTAGGAAATGCTGCATGAATCCTAAAGGGATTCGAAGCAGTGCGAACGGCATTATCTGAAATAGAGAAGTGGTGCCCAGGGCCGGAATCGAACCGGCACGGTGTTGCCACCGAGGGATTTTAAGTCCCTTGCGTCTACCAATTTCGCCACCTGGGCTAAGAAATGGAGGCTGGGCCCGGAGTCGAACCGAGGTACACGGATTTGCAATCCGGTGCATAGCCACTCTGCCACCCAGCCAATCTGTAAAGACAGCTATCGCCATCTTCGTGTCTTTATGAGGAGTCGCCTGTTACAGCCTAAGCGACTGATTTCTAACGATTCTTGTGCCACAAAAACGGGCGCCATTCTACCCTATTTTGCCCCCCGTGTGGCAAGCAAAATCTAATTTCATGCCCCATACCAGACCATAGCAAACGAGCTGTACACTGTTTAACCTAAATGTCTGAAATGGGGAGAAAATTTGGAGCGGGAAACGAGACTCGAACTCGCGACCCCAACCTTGGCAAGGTTGTGCTCTACCAACTGAGCTATTCCCGCGTGGAAGGCGTATTGTAATGAGCTAATGTAAAGTGTCAAGAAGTTGAGGCAAAACAACTAGGGTTTTTCATTTCCCACTCATTTTTTCACAGAAAAACTCGACCAGGAGGCTCTCAAATAGACCACCATCGACCACAGTGTAAGGATCGTAGCGATATACAGAAGTATGTAACCAACAATGGTTGGATCGAATGTGCCAATCGGTTGATCGTAAAGCAAAAACCCTATCGCTAGCAGCTGGCTCGCCGTCTTTACCTTGCCAATGAAACTGACCTTTACCTTGGTCTGAGCACCCACTTTGGCCATCCACTCTCGTAGAGCGGAGATGGCAATTTCTCGGCCAATAATAACAATGGCGGGGAAAACAATTAGCAAGCTGGGGCGCTCGATTCCTGGTGGAGACATCACTAACAAGATCATGGCGGTTGTTACCATCAGCTTGTCAGCGACGGGATCCAGGAACGCACCAAATGCAGATGATTGCTTCAATTTTCGGGCGAGAAAGCCATCGACCCAATCACTAATACCTGCCAGAAAGAATAACGACACCAAAACAAGCGGCTTGTAATGATAGTCCGGCATTATGAAGGCGAGCACAAATACCGGGATAATAACAATCCGGAACATAGTGATCATATTAGGAATGGTGAGTGGTATACCTATCATTTTTACCAACTACTTATTGTCAGGGTGGAAACTATCATAAATTTTTACAGCCAATTGCTTACTGATACCAGGTACACTGGCCAGGTCATCGACACCTGCTTTAGTGACTTCCTGCAAGCCACCAAAGTGAGTTAACAATGATTGCCGCCGTTTTGGACCCAGCCCTTCAATTTCTTCCAATACCGATTTTGAGCGTTTTTTCTTACGTCGATTTCGGTGTCCGCTGATGGCAAATCGATGTGCCTCATCACGCACCTGTTGAATTAAGTGTAAAGCCGGTGAATCTGCAGGCAGTATAAACTCCGACTGGTGGTCGGACAAGCAACCAGAAAGAATCAATGTCTCCATGCCTGCCTTACGTGTTGGGCCTTTAGCAACACCGACTAAAAGCGTATCAGCTATTTGGAGCTCATCAAATACGGCTTTTGCACGGGATAGTTGACCTTTGCCACCATCAATAAACAAAATATCCGGAAGTTTTTCCGTCTCCTCATTGGCTTTTCGATAGCGCCGCATCAGGGCTTGCTCCATTGCGGCGTAATCATCACCTGGCGTAATGTTCTCGATATTGTAGCGCCGGTAGTCCGATTTAATCGGGCCTTCATGTCCAAACACAACACAGGATGCAACTGTCGCTTCACCCATCGTATGACTAATATCAAAACACTCCAGGCGTGTTGGTGTTTCATCTAACTTAAACACATCGCGGAGTTTATCAAAACGAACCAATAAGCTGGTACTGGTTGCCAGACGTGATGTCACAGCAATATCCGCATTGTGCCTGGCCATTTCGATCCACTTGGTTCGACTACCTTTAACCTTAAAGCTTATATCAATCTTTTTGCCAGCTTGCTTAGAAAGTAATTCTGTTAACACACCCCTATCAGGCACGTCTTCTGAAATCAGTATTCGTGTTGGCATATTCTGTTTATTCGTTGCAGCTACGCCAAGATAATGCTGCGACAAAAAGGCATTAATTAAATCTGCTGTTTGTTCAGATTCTGATTTTTTCGGGTAGAAGGCTTTATTGCCCAGGTTATGCCCACCTCTAATCATAAATAGCTGCACGCAACTCACGCCTGACTTTGTAGAGGCAGCAATTACATCGTAGTCACCCTCGCCTTCACTAATATATTGTTTTTCCTGAATGCGGCGCAGGTTAGTAATTTGATCGCGCAAACTGGCGGCAGTTTCATAATCCAACGATGCAGAAGCCTTTTCCATTTGCCTTATCAAAATATCATTTAATTCTGTGCTTTTACCTTCTAGAAACATGATTACGTGATTAACTTCTTCAGCATAAACTGCTTCATCAACCAGTCCGACACAGGGCCCTGAGCAGCGTTTTATCTGGTATTGCAAGCAAGGGCGTGATCTATTTTTGTAGAAACTATCTGAGCATTGGCGCACAGAAAATACTTTTTGCATCAAAGCCAGTGTTTCGCGTACTGCCCCTGCACTTAAATAGGGACCAAAATACCGGCCTTTACCTTTGCGTGCACCACGGTGAAACGTAAGTCGCGGAAAAGTCTGGTCGGTTGATATATAAATATAGGGGTAGCTTTTGTCATCCCGATAAAGAATATTGTATCGGGGTAAATGTTCTTTAATTAAGTTATTTTCGAGTAATAGCGCTTCGCTTTCTGTATGCGTGATAATTGTTTCAATATTATCGATATTTTTTACTAAAGAAGCCGTTTTGGGATCGGGGTGCTTTTTTTGAAAATAACTTGAGACGCGTTTTTTAAGGTTAATCGCCTTACCAATATATATTAAATCGCCCTTAGCGTTGTACATGCGATAAACGCCGGGTAATTCCGGTAGCGTCTTTAGAATATTCTTTATCTTATCAGAATGTTCCATTTTGGGTGCTTTGGTAGGGCACATATCATTTGTCGAGTACTTTACGTATATCTTTAAATACTTTGTGAAATAGCGGTGTCGTTAAACGTTTAGTCTGAGTGTTATAACGACTGCAATGATACGACGTAAAGAGTTTAAGTCCATTCGGTAAATCATAAGAAAGATTATGCCCAAAGGGAAAGTCTTTTTTTCTTAGCTGGAGTGCTGACAAAACTGAATTATGCGCAATACCGCCGAGCGCCAAAATACATGTGCCTTTTTTCAGGCTTGCCAGCTCAGCCGCGAGAAATTGGTTGCAGGTCTTAATTTCTGCGCCAACAGGTTTGTTTTCCGGCGGCAGGCATTTAACGGCATTGGTAATTCGGCATTGTTTTAGTTTCAAGCCATCGTCGAGTGAAACGGACTCAGGTTTGTTACTAAATCCAAATTTAAACAAGGTCTCATATAAAAGAATACCCGCATAATCACCGGTAAAGGGCCGGCCCGTTGCGTTGGCACCATGCATACCCGGGGCAAGGCCGACAATAAGTAATTTTGGATTAGCAACACCAAAAGGCGCGACCGGCAGCGCATGATAATCCGGGTGCTGTTTTTTTACCTTACGCAGGAACTCGGCAAGCCTTGGACATTGCTTGCAGTCTAAATCAAAAGTGGTTTGGGTCATGCAGTCGTTTGAATCCGAAGGTTAATGATCACTCTTCTGGATAATACCATGACCGATGGCCAGGCGGGTTAATTCAACATCTGTTTGGATCTGTAATTTACTGAAGAGACGGTGACGATAAGTACTAACTGTTTTCGGGCTTAGACATAGGCTGTCAGATATCTCATTGGTTTTTCTACCATCGAGTACCATCATCATGACCTGCAACTCTCGTTCTGAAAGATCATGGAAGGGAGATTGTTCTTCTTCTGTCCTGGTACCCGCCAGCGCAAGCTGTTGGGCTATTTCGGGGGTGAGGTAACGTCGGTTCGCCATCACCTCTTTTATGGCGTGTACGATTTCTGCGATCTTACAGCCCTTGGTTAAATAACCTGCTGCACCAAGTTTCAATAACTTCTGTGCCAGGACTTCGTCTTCATTCATGGTGACGATGATGACTTTTATACTGTCATCACGCTGGACGATTTTTTTTGTGGCTTCCATTCCACCCATGCCAGGCATATTAATATCCATCAACACTACGTGGATACTTTCATCTCGGCATACCGAGACCGCCTCTTCTCCTGAGGTTGCCTCAGCAATTATGTTGAGTTCATTGTTATCCTCGAGCAAGCGTCGCATTCCCATGCGCACAAGATCGTGGTCGTCAGCTAGTAGTACATTGATCATCGAGTTGGCCCCCTACTCTTATTTTTAATACTAGACTTATTCATCACTCGATGGGTGAAAATATGACGCAAAGTATACTTGATCCACTCTTGTGTTGCTCATTGTTTATACAATGGGATTAAAAATTGTATTTATGAGTTGGGGCAAAAAATGCTACCCCGTTATGGCGTAGCTCTTTTTGTTTTATGGCGGAGACGAGCACAGGGAGAAGGTGAGACCAAAGGTCGAGAGGCTGGCCTGGGCCAGGTGCGAGGTAGACTGCGTCGGGACCATTTTGTATGGAGCAAAATGGGACGCACGAAGGGCGCCTGAAAGGTGAGCCACAGGGATGTGGCGAATCAATAAGCAGTCGAGGGTGGCCACTCCGGGCATCCCTGCCCTCATGTGGCACCTGCACATGACCCACAGGGATGTGGGAAATGTAAAAAGGATTGTCAGGAACAATCCTTGCCCATGCATTGGGATTCTTCGAATCCTCTTTTATATTCACCAATAAAAAAGCCCCTAACGGGGCTTTGTTTGCTTGGCGGAGAGGGTGGGATTACTCGGTCTTCGACCTAGCCCTTCGGGCCGCCTTCGCTACGCTGCGGCGTTCGCCCTCGTAAACTCGGGCGTCGAACCCGCCAATATATTCTTCGTGGATTCTCAACCCACAGCGCTCGCAACGAAAACAAAAAAGGCCACCCGTTGGGTAGCCTTTGTTGTTTTATGGCGGAGAGGGTGGGATTCGAACCCACGGAGGGTTGCCCCTCGCCGGTTTTCAAGACCGGTGCATTCGACCGAGCTCTGCCACCTCTCCAAAACGTTTTTCTTCACCCAAACAGACATTGAAAGTCCGATTACTCGCCATTACATACTGTGTAATGTGCTCTGATTTGACTCAGTGGCGAAGGTTGCGCAGCATACCCGAGTCCCCTAGGAAAATCTAGCGAAAATCGAGCCTTTACAACAACTTGCCATGAACCTAAGTACTTGATCTTAGGAACCAGTCAGGTATGCTGTTGTCTATTAAGCAACATAATTTATGGAATTTTAGAGAGGTTTACCATGTATAACGACCAACCCACTATTGCTCGCGCTGGTGAGCTAGAAACCAATAAGGTGCTGC